>Ga0255371_10012_pt1 | contig 28131 bp, 21 predicted proteins | sample ANMaggSSYBR01I12_FD_182097 | JGI IMG/M metagenome (GOLD analysis project Ga0255371, IMG submission 182097) | Sediment cell enrichment communities from methane seep in Santa Monica Basin, California, United Staets - ANME aggregate JGI... | ecosystem: Environmental > Aquatic > Marine > Cold seeps >...
CTTCTTACAGGTTACACAGAACAGGATCACCCTGTCGTTCATTATCCTCTGCTTCAGTGCCTCGATGATAGAAGCATCTGCCCTTGCCGGGGACACCAGGTCCCTGCCACCCGTAAAACCGGACATGCCAATGGGACTTACCTTACCTGCCGCCAGTATGACCTCACCCGAAGCAATGCGCCCGATTATATCAACAGTCCTTCCAATGTCCAGCTTATCCTGGAATATCTCCCTCACAGCCTCGTCATACATAGGCGTGCCATCGTATACATCAAGTAACCTCTGCAGGCTTATCCGCTCATAATCGGCATCTGTGTTTATAGCACCGAACTTTTTGGCTACCTGTATCATCTTCCACTTGAAAAAAGTGGTGTGCTTTAAAGACATCTCGATAATAGGTTCCACATGAGCAGGGTCCAGGTCCATTATAAGCCTGACTACATCTGCTGCCCCGATCCTTCTGGGAAGGTCAAGTTTGATCCTGTAAGGGTCTATCTCCATTGCAACACTGGTGCCCAGCCTGGCAGAAAGCAGGGCACTAAGTACTCCGCCAATAGTATTATTGACCTTGTGGCCCCCGCAGATATTGATTATTACAGACCCTTTGGCATCTTCCACTGTAATGTTATCCTGCGTGGGCACAACAAACCCTTCATCCACCTGTTTGCGCATGATATCCACCACGCTCATAGTTGTGGCCCTGTCAGTGGGGAACTGTTCCATCAGGTTCCTGGCGATCTCATCATCGGTAAGTCCCGCCCCGATCTTACTGCCTATTTTCGCCCTGATACTACAAACCCCATCAGCCACTCCAAAGGGCACAGGGATCTCCTCGCCCACCCATGAAGGTATCTCACCGCCAGGGTCGCGTACCGGCTCCACCTTGATGCGCTGCCTGTCATGCAATATCTCCATCACCCGCCACATTTCACCCCTGGCAATGAACACCGCACCGGGTTTTATGAAATTGACAATAAATATCTCATCCAGTGCACCCACAGGCCTGCCGCTGACAATATCCAGTACATCATATTTCTTTTCATCAGGTATCATGGAGAGGTTGGCATAATAGTACTGCCAGCTTTTTCGCCGCCGCCCTACACGACCGTCTTCTTCATGCCACACCAACCGGTTGTCCCCCACCTGCTGTAAAACCGCATCTACCTGTTCACGGGTGATATGATGGTAAGGATATGCCCTTGTCACAATTTCGTGTATGCGCTCACTGTCCAGTTCCCCAAAATCCAATACCATACCTGCGATCTGGTTTGCCAGCGTATCGGTCGAACCCTCGTGGATAAGCGTCTCCTCTATCATTCCTGAGTGCGCCCTGTGGATAATGGCCCATGACTCGACCACATCGTCCGGAAACGTGGTAATAATAGTCCCCTTTGAGGTCTCATTTATGCGGTGTCCTGCCCTGCCAACCCTCTGGATAAGCCTGGACACTTCCCTGGGTGACATGTACTGCACCACATGGTCCACGTCCCCGATATCGATACCAAGCTCCATTGAACTAGTGCAGATAAGCCCCTTCAGGTCGCCGGACTTGAACATATCCTCCATCTCTATCCTGGTTTCCTTGGACAGGGAGCCGTGATGCACACCAATTGACCTTTCCAGCATCCTGAACCTGGAACCCAGGGCTTCGGCAGCTTCCCTGGTATTTACGAAAATTAGGGTGGAAATATGTGATTCCACAATGTTTCCTATCACTCTCAGGTGCGATGCCATTTCAGGTGTACACATCAGGCTGCGTGCACTTGTTCGGTCAGTAGTTGTGATCTGTGGTGTAACTACATTGAACTCCAGATCCTTGTAGATGGAGACCTCCACTATATCTACCTCCCGGTTCGAACCTGCCAGGAAGCGGGCTACTGTCACGGGACTGCCCACTGTTGCAGACAGCCCTATCCTCTGGAACTCACCTGCCACTTCAACCAGCCGTTCAAGTGCAATGGATAGCTGGGCACCCCGCTTGCTGGCTGCCAGTTCGTGTACTTCATCCACTACAACATACTGTACCGATCCCAGGTTCTTGCGTAACCGGCTGCCTGTTAGCATGATCTGCAGGGTTTCAGGCGTGGTGATAAGTACATCGGGAGGGTGTTTGCTCTGCTTCTGCCGCTGGTATTTGGAAGTATCCCCATGCCGCACCTGGACATCTATATCAAGCTGGGCACCCATTACCGCAAGCCTGGCCAGCATATCCCGGTTCAGTGCCCGAAGCGGCGTTATGTATAGCGCAGATATTCCTTTACGCCCCTCTTCATTCCTGTTAAGGATGTGGTGGAACACAGGAAGTATGGCACTCTCGGTCTTGCCGCTGCCCGTGGGTGCGATGAGCAGCAGGTTATCACCCTTTAGCAGTTTTGGTATAGTGCGTACCTGCGGTTCGGTTGGCCGGGTGAAACCCATTGATGAAAGAACAGCTTGGAGGCGGGGGTGAAGTTTGTTGAAAATATCTGGCATAATTGCGGAAATAATTGTTTCGTTTCTGCATCGACATTAAACTTTCTGCTTACTGATCGATATTTAACCCCCTTTCATTAGGTTATCAAGTCTTCTGACAAGCGAATCCTCGTTTTTACCCGGATTAACTTGAGTATTCAAAGTCATATTTTAAAAGTATTAAAAAAAAGGTGGACAGACTTTTGAGTTATGTTTGTGTGGGAATAGGAAGATAAGTGCTGTCCAAGTACTATCACATACATTATACTATATAAAGATTTCTCATTTACATTATCATCATCATCATGTTTGTGCATACATATTCTGCCCATCGGATCGTGCAGTGAAAAACAATCATATATAGTCAGCTCTTAAAGATAAGGTCATGTTACGATTCGGGACGGCCGGCACACCCATAAGTGCCTCAAAGAGGGATACCTTATCTGGAGTGAAACGGATAAGGGAGATTGGACTGGACTGCATGGAAGTTGAGTTTGTCAGGGGAGTGAAGATGGGAGTTGAAACCGCTGGAAAGGTGGGGCAGGCCGCCATTGAAATGGATGTGGCACTAAGCGTCCATGCACCGTATTACATCAACCTCAATTCCAGGGAAACTGAGAAGGTTGATGCCAGCCGGAAACGTATCCTGGACTCAGCCCGTATAGGTAATATATTCGGAGCCAGGGGTGTAGTGTTCCATCCTGCGTTTTATCATGATGACTCTTCTGACACGGTTTATGGTATAGTGAAGACACACCTGCTTGAAATGGCTACCTGGCTTGAAGATGAGGGAATTGACGTACTGCTGCGTCCTGAGACCACGGGCAAGGGCTCCCAGTTCGGTACACTGACAGAGCTACTTGAGATGAGTGCCGAACTGGAAGGTGTAATGCCATGCCTGGATTTCTCACACATGCATGCAAGAGGGGGGGCACTGAACTCGTACGAGGAGTTCTGCCAGATACTTAATGAGGTGGAGGGTTACCTGGGCCGGGAAGGACTTGATAATATGCATATCCATGTATCAGGTATCGAATACGGATCCAAAGGGGAGAAGAAACACCTTGTGCTTGAGGAGTCAGATATGGACTATCACGGGCTGGTCAGGGCCTGGAAGGAGTATGACATTAAGGGTATAGTGATCTGTGAGAGCCCAAACCTGGAAGGGGATGCGCTACTTCTGCAGAAAGTGTACAGGGAATTATGAACATACAGGTAGTAATTGTTCTACCTGACAGACTAAGCGGAAGCCTGTATCTTCACCAGCGTTGCCTTTATTTCAGCGATCTCATTTTCCAGCTTCTGATGTTTCTCTTCAATATTAGATGAAAGGCTATATCTTGTGTCCTTCACATCCACCTCTATTCTTGATAAGGTAGTTTTTATTTGAGACGTGTCGCCGTGTACCTTTTCCAGAATATTAATACTGGTATCTTGTTTTTCAAGCATTAAATCCTGTTTTTCAAGCATTGAATCTTGTTTTTCAAGCATCCTATCCTGTTTATCAAGCATTTTATCCTGTCCAAGTGCTAATTTATTGAACCCGGCAGTCATTGTATTGTTTAGTGTACTAAAGCCGTTGTTCGTTGCACCAATTAACTCCTTTAACTGGTCAGCGGCAGTATCGAGACGCTCATCAGTCTCGCCTTCCTTTACAAGTTTGTAAAAGCCTGAAAATTCCCCGGTAGCTTCCAAGTCAGAAGATTCCAGATTCTCTACATTGATAAGAGTATTCTTGATATTGATGGCGGCAGTTAGTTGTTCAAGCACCTCTTCATCTCCTTCTGCCACAATCTTTACTCTGCCGTCGGATAGGTTCTCAGCATATCCGGACAGGGCGAGGTTTTTGCCTATTCCAACCACCCGGTCCCTGTATCCTGCTTGCTGCACCTTACCTGAGACCATGAGGATTATGCGTTTCATTTGAATGAGGTTTTATTTTAAAGAACAATAAAGATTGGCATGCGGTTAAATTGTGCATTATTTCCGGTAATCTGTCCAAACGACCCGAAAATGTTGCCTTTTTTAACCTATAGGAAAGTTCAATACTTTCCAGTAGGCTTAGAAAATGCGAACGAAGTGAGCATATTCTTGAGCTTATTGTTCCTTTTCTGCATCGATATTTGCTATAAGCTCATTGAGGTCCTTAAGTATTGCATCCAGGTCTATGCCGTGCATCGTGACACCTTCGGCCAGACTCTCATATGAAGATGCATGACAACCTATACAACCAAGCCCGTACTGGAAAAAAACACTCAGGGTCTGAGGATATTTTGATACGATATCCTGGATATTCATATCGCCTGTGATAGTATTATTATTATTATCTGACATTATTATTTACACCTTTTTTATCTGATATTCCTCAATGTTACATAAAATTGATTGAAAAACACCTGATTTTCAGAAAATCTTAAGGATTCTCCTGTTATCTATCCAGATGCCTAATAATAAAAGCCTTTATATTGCATTCACAATAGGAAGTTAAGTGTATGAACAACACCCACATCAACATTGCAGTCCTGGTATCTGGCAGAGGTTCAAATCTACAGGCCATCATTGATAATATTGAAAATGGTACTATACCCAACGCATCTGTTTCTTTGGTCATCAGTGATATAAAAGATGCCTATGCAATGGAGCGGGCAAAAAACCACGGTATTGATGCTATTTTTGTAGACCCGGCCAGTTATCCTGACAAGGCAGGATTCGAAAGTAAGATACTGCATTTCCTTAAAGAAAATAACATCGGACTGGTCCTGCTTGCAGGCTATATGCGCGTAGTAGGTCCTACTTTATTAGATACATTCAAAGGAAGGATGATCAATATCCATCCTGCACTGTTGCCTTCCTTCCCTGGGCTGCACGCCCAGCAGCAAGCATTTGACCACGGGGTGAAAGTGAGCGGCTGCACAGTCCATTTCGTTGATGAAGGTGTGGATACAGGCCCTATCATCATACAAAAATGTGTCCTTGTACTTGAAGATGATACCCAAGATATACTTGCGTCCAGGATACTGGAACAGGAACATAAGATATTTCCGGAAGCAGTAAGATTATTTGCCAGTAAAAAACTAAATATTGAAGGACATAAGGTCAGGATCGTTGAATAAATTTAATCATAACACACATCACAATAATCCCAGTCAGGAGAATAACATAACATGTCATATATTTCAGAAGTGGATCCTACGATTGCAGAAGCTATGAAAAATGAATCCGAGCGGCAGGAATACAAGCTCAACCTGATAGCATCAGAGAATTATACAAGCCGGGCAGTTATGGAAGCCCAGGGCAGTATAATGACAAATAAATATGCTGAAGGCTATTCTGGCAAGCGGTACTATGGTGGATGCGAGTTCGTGGACGTAGCAGAAGACCTGGCAATAGAACGGGCAGCGGACCTGTTCGGTGCCGAGCATGTGAACGTCCAGCCTCATTCGGGTTCCGGTGCTAATATGGCCGTATATTTTGCAGTGTTAAATCCAGGCGACACCATCCTGAGTATGGACCTGTCCCACGGCGGTCACCTGTCCCACGGCAGCCCTGTGAACTTTTGCGGCAAGCTGTATAATATAGTGCCCTATGGTGTGAGCCGGGAGACCATGACAATTAATTACGATGAACTGATGCAGATGGCAAAGGAACATAAACCGAAGATGATAGTAGCAGGTGCCAGCGCATATCCCAGGGAACTGGACTTTACTGCATTTAAGGATATAGCAGATGAGGTAGGTGCCTACCTGCTGGCAGACATTGCACATATTGCAGGCCTTATAGTGGCTGGCGTACACCAGAGCCCCATCCCACATGCTGATTTCGTGACCACCACCACACATAAGACCCTGCGCGGTCCCAGGGGCGGCATGATAATGTGCAAAGAAGAATATGGAAAGGACATTAACAGAAGCGTATTCCCCGGAATCCAGGGCGGCCCGCTCATGCACATAATTGCGGCCAAGGCTGTGGCATTTAAAGAGGCCCAGACCCGGGAGTTCAGGGATTACCAGGTGCAGATAGTGGTCAATGCAAAAAAAATGGCCTCAGACCTGATGAATATGGGACACGATATTGTCTCCAACGGCACAGATACCCATTTGATGCTGGTTGACCTGACCAAACCCGGTATTACCGGCAAGGAAGCAGAAGCAGCCCTTAGCAAGGCCGGTATCATAGCTAATAAGAATACCATACCCTTTGAGACCCGCAGTCCATTTATAACCAGTGGTATCAGGCTGGGTACACCTGCAATCACCACCAGGGGAATGAAGGAACCCCAGATACAGATCATTTCAGAGAACATCGATAAAGTGTTGAAACATATAGATGATGAGAACACATTCACTACAGTAAAGCAGAATATGAAGAAGTTGTGCAGGCAATTCCCTATCTATACATGAGGTATATGGTGGTATGAGGTAAGAATGGAATCCGGTAATAAGCTAATAGACGGACGTGCCCTGGCAAAGAAAATAGAGCAGGAGGTTGCTTTAAGGGTAGCAGAACTAAAAAGCTCAAAAGGCATCACTCCGGGCCTGGCCACCATACTGGTGGGCGACGATGAGGGGTCAAAAATGTATGTGAGGTTAAAGCATAAGGCATGTGAACGGGCGGGCATTCATGCAGAGGACCATACCCTGCCCGACGATGCTGGTCAGGAAGAATTGATAGCATTGATACACTCCCTGAATAATAGGGACGATATCCATGCCATACTGGTCCAGCTCCCACTGCCGCCCCACCTGGACGCACAGGCAGCCATGGAGGCCATTGCACCTAAAAAGGATGCAGATGGTTTCAATCCGGTGAACATGGGACAGTTGCTTATAGGCAACGAAGGCCTGGTCCCCTGCACCCCCAAAGGTATCATCCGTGCCATGGAAGAATACGGGGTTGAAGTGGAAGGCAAGAATGCGGTCATTGTCGGGCATAGTAATGTTGTAGGAAAACCTATGGCAGCCATGCTACTAAATCGCAACGCCACGGTATCGGTCTGCCATGTCTATACAGATGACCTGAAAAGGTACACTACACAGGCAGATATCCTGATCTCTGCCACCGGGGTAGCCCATCTTATCAAGGCTGATATGGTGAAAAAGGGGGCAGTAGTGTTTGATGTGGGTATAAGCCAGAAGGATGGCAAATTAGTGGGAGATGTGGATTTCGAGGCTGTACTGCCAGAAGTATCACTGATCACTCCGGTCCCTGGTGGTGTAGGTCCCATGACAATTTCTATCCTGCTGCAGCATACACTGGAATCTGCGCACAGGTTATCAGGATGATTGGATCGAGTACCGGATAGGATAACTGGATAATAGGATAATGATCAAGGTAGTTGTATGGTAGTTGACACGACTATTGGAGGTATTACAGTGGGAGATGCACATCCGGTGCGCATCATGGGCGCAATAAACCTAAGTCGTGAATCATTTTACAAAGGGTCAGTGACCGAACTGGAAAATGTAGTTCCGGCAGCAGAGCAGATGGTGGCAGAAGGTGCCGACTTCATTGATGTGGGTGCGCGCTCCACCTGGCCCCTGGCTGATAAGATCACAAAAGAAGAAGAACGCAAACGTCTCATCCCGGCACTGGAACAGCTCACTGCTAACGTGGACGTGCCCATTTCAGTGGATACGCAGTGCGCTGACCTGGCCCGCGATGCACTTGAGATGGGAGTACGTATTGTTAATGATGTGAGCGGCCTTACCGCCGACCCTGGTATGGTAGAGGTTGTCCATGAATACGGCTGTCCTGTTGTGGTCATGGCATCAGATAAGGTGCCCGGTGATGTGATAGGTATGGATGCTGTGATGCAATCACTGGATAGGATGATCAAAAAAGCTGAAAATGCGGGTATAGCACCTGAGCAGATCATCATCGACCCGGCTATAGGGAAATGGGTGCCGGAAAAAGTACCGATATATGATTTCGAGACAATTGACCAGATGGAACGCCTGAAGGTATTTGGCAAACCTGTGCTGGCAGCCATTTCAAGAAAGTCGTTCATAGACGAGGTGCTGGATAAGCCGCCCGCTGATAGACTTATAGGTTCCATTGCAGCCACTGCTATTACTGTATATAAGGGTGCACATATTATCAGGACCCATGATGTAGCAGATACTGGTGATGCCATCCGGGTGGCAGAGGCTATAAAGGGACGTAATATCATAGCCAGAAAACCAGATCACTCCATTGAAGTACTGGATGATCACTCAATTGAAGTACTGGATATTATCAGTGCAACGGATGCACAAGGATATTTTAACAGGATCGGCACCACAGGTACAGGAGGCAGGGTGATGATGGATAAGACTGTGTACAGAGTGCTTAAAATTAACAATGTCACTACTACGGAAGCCCTGATAATCAAGCAGGAAGCCCTCTCCCGTGGGTGCGATGCTGCCCTGCCAAGAGATGCCGTATCACATGAAACAGATAGTGTTGACCTTATCCTTATGGGGACTGAACTTCAGTTGAAACGCTTATCTGCAAAATTGGAATGCCAGGCCAGGGACCTGCCTGTGATAGCCGGACTGGTCCAAACCGCCCTGCAGCGGTTCAAGGATACCATTTATAGGTACGGATAAATGGGGTAAATAATATGATAATCACACGACCAAAACCCATTGAAGAAATACTCAGTATGGTGGAGATGTTCCCCGATCTAAGTATCTGCGTGGTTGGCTGCGGTATATGCGCCCGCAAGATACAGACCGGGGGTGAAGCGCAGGTCAGCATGATGACAGCACAATTGCAGCGCAGCGGCCTGGATGTGCTGGACGGCAAAATTGTAAAACATGCCTGTAGCACCAAGTCCTGGGACAGCTTTGTCGAGGAAAATCCGGCATTGGATAAGGCTGGCATACTGGTGTTAATGAGCTGCGGTGCAGGTGTATCACTGCTGGGGCGTATCTCTGGCAAACCCGTACTGTCCGGCCTGGATACTACATCCCTTGGAAGTTCATTAAAGGATGAGACTTTAGAGAATTTTTGCGCTATGTGTGGGGATTGTAATGTGGGATTATATGCAGGATTGTGCCCCAAATCGGGCTGCCCGAAATCCCAGGTGAACGGACCCTGCGGCGGCTCTATTGATGGAGACTGCGAGGTAGGGGAGCGTGAATGCATCTGGGCGAAGATATACGAGATACTGGAAAGCAGGGATATGCTGCATTTAATGGATGGCATAAGACCGCCCGTGAACCATGACAGGAGGCTGTAAGATGGGATTTGCTGATGTACTGGAATCAGGGAAATTCGTTGTTACTGCCGAGGTAAGTCCACCCAAAGGTACTGATATTTCTGGTGCCCTGGCCGGGGCCGGACTACTGCAGGGACTGGTGGATGCCGTGAATGTGACAGATAACCAGCGATCAATGATGCGCATGTCACCAATAGTGCTCTGCCACAAACTTGGGGAGATGGGTTTTGAGACCATTATGCACATGACGTGCCGGGACCGCAACAGGCTGGCACTCCAGTCTGACCTGCTGGCGGCCCATGCACTTGGGATACACAACATACTGGCCATGTCAGGTGATTACCCGACCATGGGTGACCAGCCTTCAACAAAACCGGTGTTTGACCTGGATTCTGTGCAGTTGTTACAACTTATTGAAAAAATGAACAATGGGTTCGATTTCCATGATAAGCCCATTGACAGTCCTACTTCCCTGTATGCCGGTGCAGTAGCAAATCCGGGTGCCAGGCCGCTTGGGCCGCAATTGCTCAAGCTTAACAAGAAGGTATTGGCTAAAGTCCGGTTCATCCAGACCCAGGCAGTATTCGATGCGGCGGTATTCAATGAGTTCGCAGATGCTGCCAGACATACAGGAATACCGGTCATTGCCGGTATCATACCTTTACGGTCCGCACAAAATGCCAGGTTCATGAACGAGAAGATACCGGGTGTAAACATACCCGATGAAGCAATCAGTAGAATGGAAGCAGCGGCAGATCCCGCATTAGAAGGAATGAGAATTGCGGCTGAGACCATAGCTGGTATCAGGACCAAATGCCAGGGCATACATATCATGCCAATCGGGGGACATGGGAATACCAGGCGGCTGCTTGAAATGTGCGGTCTGGATTGAATTTTTTTTGAACAGAACAGGAATGCTGCATGGCTTGCGTTCTTCTTTAATGGGGTGGAAGAGGTTGTGGAGCGATATTCTATTGTCATTCCATTCTATGATGAGGTCCATGACCTGGCGTATGGTGATATGGTATCACAAATGATACATGACCGTCTGGAGAAGGGGGTGCTACCGTGGATGAACTTGTCCGGGAATTTGGGGTTGACGATATAGAAGTCCACTTAGATAAATTGGTTGACAAGAAATTAGGAATAAATAATGGCGACGGCACCTATTCATTGAGCAGTGATGGTCTTCTATTATAACTACAATGCAGCAATGCCCTGGACATGGGTTCACCTGCCCGTGGATATTCTCTATTGCTGTATCTGAAGTGACGGCACGATACGGGGCTGTCCTGACTAGGCGGAGAGGTATGGTGAGGAGTGTTTAGGACGCGGGAGTTTTGAGGAGATATAGAGTGGGGGGGTTTAGGTGATATAGGGGGCAGAGGGTGGTTTGTGAGGATGGGAGGTGTGTGAGGTATAGATGCACTGCCGGTGGGAAATTGTGGAAAACAGAGTCCGTCAATTTATCCATTAAGAAATTCTTTTATCCGTTCCCACAACGGTTCCAGGTTTTTTTCCTTGATATCGCATTCCCAGATAACCATATATCCCCACCCTCCAGCAGTTAATGCAGCAAAGTTGTCTGCATCCCTGCGTACATTACCTTCAATCTTCTGCCGCCAGAATTCGGTATTGGATTTTGGCCATTTGAAATATTTACAATTATGTTTGTGCCAAAAGCAGCCATTTACAAAGATGACTTTTTTACGTCCTGCAAAAACTATATCCGGTTTTCCGGGCAGGTCATTCCGATGAAGCCTGTACCCTAATCCATTCCGCCAAAGCCACTGCCGTACTATCATTTCCGGCTTAGTGTTTTTCCCTTTTATACGGGACATGTTGAAACTGCGTTGATCTGGTGAATGGACATCCACTATCATTCCTCCATAAACTGAATTTATAACATCTGTAATATAATCAAATTAAAATCAAATTCGGTTTAACCTTATCGGGCGCAATCCATCACCAGATTTCCTGTAGTTTCTCTGCAATTTTCTGGGACAGCAGAACAGGTACAGCGTTTCCAATCTGACGGTAAGCAGCTGTACGTCCAGGTTTTTCTAATATGCCCTCAAAGAAATAGTCATCTGGGAAAGTTTGTAGACGGGCAGCTTCACGGGGAGTTAGTGACCGATTCTGGCTGATATCCGGATGTATATAATAGTGACCATCTTTGAATATATGCGCCACAACGGTGTGAGAATAAGCTATATCTGCCGCTACAATCTTGAAACGGTCACGGAAATCAGAATCGTTCTTATGTGTTTTCAGTCGTTCCGGAAGGTCTTTGTAGTGTAGTCTTTCTTGTTTTTTATTCCATTTTTTGACTGCAATCCGGTAGATTTCAAGGTCCTTATTTCTATTTGGCCGTGATTGATGTAAAGTAACCGGCACGTCATCATTGCGTATTCCAGTTTCATAGAGATATCGGCCAGTATATTTCTTCAATCGGCAGGGAAGCATTGAACCATCGCCAGCCTGTAATTTAGGCAGATCCTGAAAAATCTCGTTAACTTTCACCAGTGGTTGCCATATTTCCGGCTCAGGGTAGAAACCGGTCTCTTTTCCTCTCCTGCCAACCAGGATGATACGTTTTCTTTTTTGGAGCACCCCATAATCATTTGCAAAGAGAACTTTGTACTCAGTTTTATAACCAGCTTTGAGGAACAGTTCCCGCATACTTTCAAAATACAGGACACCATCAGGAGACTTTGCAGAAAAAAGGCCTGTAACATTTTCGAATACGAAATAGCGGGGCCTGTATCTTTTCAGGAATTCCGCATAGTAAATATAGAGATAATTACGCTCATCACCTTGCATTCGGTTTTTGTCCCGCGATCGTCCGACAATCGAGTATGCCTGACATGGAGGACCTCCAACAATCAGATCAAGAGACTGGCTGTCCAGCAATTCATCAATGTGAGCAAATATCTCAGGTAAAGATTCGTCACCAATTTCCGCATTGATTACTGATGTTATCAGTGATTCCGGAACCATCTCATATAATTTGGATCTGCTGATTTTGCCATGCAGATAGTCACAATAGGCATCTGTACGACCTTGACTTCTCAGCCAATGATATGCCATACGGGTTTTCAGGGTATAGCATGCAGCCGGATCCATTTCCACATGAGCAACGGGAGAATAACCGGTCCTGATGAACCCTTCGGACAGGCCCCCTGCACCGGCAAAGAGATCAAGAAATCTGAGAGTTTTATTCATATGTGGTCTTCCATTTTCTGGTTACTTAATAAGAAATCTGGTCCTTTGCTAATGTGACTTTACTATCCAAGAGAAAATGCAACCATTGACTGATGTACTGAGCTTATATTTTTCTATACCCATAGACAAGGTCATGAATTGCCTCCATTGAAATCAACGGCATAATTAATCTTTTAATAGGAAATGATATGAAATATTATATAAAGACATTCCTCTTCTATTATTATGCACCTTATAACCTCTTCTTGAAACTTAACATGTTTTATTTCCGCCACTCTTATCGATTATCTCTCTTCTCGATTTCTCCAATTCAATTCTGTATATCCAGTAATATTCCTCTGCCTAAATTTCAAACAGCATATCAGTCAATTTATGAGTAGTACAGCGGAGAGTCAGAATTAGGGTATAAACTGGAAATTTTAGTAAATCTCTGTCACCTAATTCAGATTCTTAACACGTCTTCGTTATATTTTCAAACGGACCAAAGATGGTTCACGACTATTTTCAAAGTTTCTGGCCATCTTTTATGCGTTAACAAAAAAAATATCCACTTTTTTCTAGCTACATTACGGCTTTGGGATAAAATTCATTTAACACTTCAATCAATGAATGACTCTAACCATCATTATAAGATTTTAATATCATTCAATATCCCTTTCATTTTCAGATGTTAATTTAATCTATCAGAATACAATAAACGTCTCCAGTATGTACAATTTTTCACAAAGTATTTAATATTAATGAACAACAATATTATTGTGATAATGAAAAAAATTTGGCCTTACAAATACGTTACATGGGATAGAATTACAATGGCATTTAAACAGGCTGTCCCAAAACTAAAATTCCCCGGAAAAAGGAGTTCAATTAAGCCTTTGAATCAAGAACTAAGGTCAAAAATTTTCATTTAATGGACTTTTGGGACAGCTTGTAAACCAAATTATAATAACTTTTTCCATCTTATTGATGAAAATATTGATAAATGTGAGACAATTTTGTCCCAATGCCCTACATTACGAAACATATATAACATTGCTAAAATAAAGATGAATTGGTACAGATAATATTTAATTAAACATAATGTAAATCATGAGGTGAATATTTGAGGGACCGATTTATTGAAGAATTGATTAAAGAGATTGCAGGTCCCAGAAATGGTCCTGAAGAAATTATTGTTGGCGCAAATCCGTACACTGAATATTTAACAGGGGTAATTATTCCAAAAAAATGCAAAAAAATTGAAAAAAACCCAGACTCTGAAATACTTGTTCCTGACAGTGATGATTCAAAATCAGATGACGGAAATCCACCTGCTGACTCGTCTCCAGTACTCCCCACCGAACTTGACCCACGGATGAAGCCAAAATCATTTGGAATCTCATTTTTACTTAGAGGTGAAAATCCGTCTCTAACTGTCTGTATCACATGGGCTAGGTATAAAGATGTCAGCGATTCTGTTAATAGTGAGTCGGATGATACAGATGCACCAGAAAAAATTAAAAACATCTGGAAACGACAACCATTTAGAAAGATATTGAATATTTCTCTATTGAATGATGCACCTGACAACGAAACGATATATGATGAAAATGAGGGGGAAATCATCCTCAATATTAAAAAAATCAGGTCAGGTGAAACGTTACATGTGGTTTTAAGTTTTATTAATGACTTGAATATTGAGAAATGTACAGGAGACGCAATTGTTGAAGCCTCCATCTATCAACCATCCTTACGTGTTATTCTTGGTGAAGGATGTTATCTTGAATCCATGGATAATTCTATTAAAGATGATGTGCTGGCTTTTATATACAGAGATAATCCGGTACTTGCAAGGGGGCACATGTGCTCAGCAATATGGAAGAAAGTTGATTACAAGGATCAATTTGAGATACAGAAAATATGGCCGGATGGTTCATTTTTTGATGATTGCAATAAGTTTTTCGATTGTGATGTGAGGAGCGAATTTATACCATTATATCCAAATCCGGCACCAAATCTGACATGGGATAAATCATCTTTTACGAATGAACCAGAACTATCTGCTCTCAAACTTTCTGAAATGTGGGGTAATGGCGAGATTGATGCATATCTTTCACCTCTCACAGAAGCTTATGAATTGTGGATAAAAAAGAATGAAATATCTTTAGATGAATTTAATGAGGGAAATAAGGAACTAGTCAAAAAATTGATTCATCATCAGAAATCATCTCTCAAACGTCTGAAATTTGGAATTGAATGTCTTAAGCATAATGAAGAAGCTCTTCTATCATTCTGTTTTGCAAACAAAGCAATCTGGCTCCAGAATCTCTGGAAAAATAAAGGCAAATATGATGAGAACAACGTCGAGTTCAGATGGAGGCCGTTTCAGCTTGCATTTTTCTTGATGAATGTTGAATCCCTTTATTCACAGGATTCAGAGTATCGAAACCATCTTGACCTGCTCTGGGTTCCTACAGGAGGCGGTAAAACTGAAGCATATCTTGCAATGATGGCTTTTGTTATTGCCCTGCGGCGCAGGAAAGCAAGAAATAACACATCAAATTCAGACATTGATATAACAGGTGCAGGAACTGCTATAATCACCCGCTATACACTCCGCCTGCTAACAGTTCAGCAATTTCGAAGAACATTGTCGATGATAACCGCAGCCGAATATCTTCGTGTTTTCAATCACAATGAAATTATTGGCTGGAGACCTGAAAAGTGTTCTTTGTCTGATGACTGGTTATACGGTTCTGCAAGATTTTCAACTGGGATGTGGGTGGGAGGGGGCGTTTCCCCGAACCATCTGCGTGGTGATTACGGCGCAATAAAGGCTTTAAAAGAAGGTGCTTCTGACGGTGAACCTGCACAAATTGTTAAATGTCTTGTATGTGGGGAATGGCTTGCAGTCCCCCGAGCAGGGTTACCGGTGGGAACAAACACTTTGCATATGGTTGTGAAATCAACACAGTCTGTTGAAGATTTACAGAACCAGGTGATAACTCTTAACTGCCCTGACCCAATAAAGAATATTGATTTTATAGGTGGTGGACTTCTTCCGGACTATCTGACACTTTCACTGACGCTTGAAAGCACAAGAAAAGTTGATGAGAAAGAAATTGATGATCTTGTTGCCGGTGTGGAGAAGAGTTTAGGAGTGGAAGTAAAATCTTTCCGACCATCGAGGCCTGGATACTTCCCCTCGTATTCTGAACCTGGTAGGAGGAAGGAATTACCTGCTGATTTTGAAATATTCTGTACGAATCCAGACTGTGATTTGAACAACGGAGTGGATTATAAAGAAGGGGTTCCACTTACTATTCTACGTGAAAATGATGAACTATTCCCCGATGGTCTATTCTTAAAAAATAATCAGATGCCTTTTTTACATGGTTCTCGCATTCCAATTCCTGCATATACCGTTGATGAACAGATATATCATCATTGTCCAACAGTTATTGTCAGCACAGCGGATAAAATTGCACGACTCGCATTTGAACCAAGAGTTGCTGCAATATTTGGAAATGTTACGAATTATAACGCATTTTATGGATATTATCGTGAGGAACTTTTCCCAAAAGGAATCCTCAAAACAGCAACAAAAGAACAATACTGTGCCAATATAAGTTCATTTCCTCCACCAGAAATGATTGTGCAGGATGAACTACATTTAATGGATGGACCACTTGGAAGTATGTTCGGTTTATATGAATCTGTTGTTGATGGGCTTATTCATGAGTCTGGTGGAAATCCAAAATATATAGCTTCCTCTGCAACAGTAAATCAGGCAGAAAATCAAATAAAACATCTATTTAACAGACCTCTGTTCCAGTTTCCGGCTTATGGTCTAACACTTAAAGATAGTTTTTTTGTTACTATGCCTGATCTGTCTGGAGGGTGGGATGAAAACAGACCGGGTAGAGTCTATATGGGCATATATGCACCAGGTATGGGACCATTGACTCCAATTATCAGAATATGGTCCAGACTTCTTAAAACTGGCCAGGATAATCGTTCAGAAAAAGATATTGTCAACTTCTGGACACTTGTTGGATATTTTAACTCATTGAGAGAACTTGGAGGAAACAGAGCACTTTACAGAGAAGATATCATAGAATGGCTTAGTCATATCTCTGGAGATTCACCACGAAATATTGATGCTGAAAGAGTTGTCGAATTATCAAGTCGAATTGATTCTACTGATATTCCCCAGATGCTGGAGGAGCTGGAAACGGGGGGACAAAACCAGGATCTGAATAAGAATCCAGATGCTATTTTTACAACATCAATGTTTGGAACTGGTGTTGATATTCCACATCTTTCACTAATGGTAGTTAATGGACAAACCAAAACAACATCTCAGTATATTCAGGCGACTGGGCGTGTGGGTAGGGAACATGGAGCACTTGTTACCACCTTTTATAAGGCTGGCAGGCCACGAGATTTGAGTCATTATGAAATTTTTGCAGGATACCATCATAGAATCAATCTCGAAGTTGAACCGGCATCTGTGTCGCCATTTTCTGATGGTTGCATGGCAAAAGCTGCAGGACCTGCAATTGTTTCATTCCTGAGGAATATGCCTGAATCAAGTGTGGAATGGTTTGCAAAATATGGCGATAATGTACAGAATCCAATGGCCAGAAATGATTTTGAAGTGTTTATAAAAGATTGTTTAATCAATCGTGCAGAAGAAGATGCTCATGTTCTCAAATATTTCAAATCTCAATTTGACAAATGGTTAGATGCATCTAAGCGACTGACTGGAAAAGGGGAAAATCTGGTATATAATGAATATAGTCAATACAGGAGAGCAGAGAAAAATGTTGTTCTGGGTGATCCTGCCCACGAAAGAAGCATGGAGTTAAAAACGGTTTATAAAAACGCACCCCAGTCACTTAGGGAAATTGAGGAAACAACAGCATTTGAGGTGTAAATATGAAAAAAGAGTTTCAACATATTAGCAGATCTCAATTTGTACAAACCTATGGTCCGGGATCGATAATAGAGACAAAGAATGGACCACGAATCATTCCAGCAATGGATAGTGGACTTGGTGCGTATTTCAGCAGAGATGTTTTTGAAAGTTTCGAGATTGCTGAAACAAGGCTGTCAAAATTTATTCAGAGCACGTCCGATAATCAACCACGTATTCGAATTGTTGCACTACCTACAAATGCAGGTCTTGAAAAACCAGGCAATTCCAGGATATATTCAACATTTGTATTCCCCACATGGAAAGTCTGTTATGGGAGAAAAGGAGATCATAAACCAGTATTGTATAACGGTCCTAAATGCCCTATCTGCAAAACAGATAACGAATCTTCAGCAACGAGATTCGTTTCTGCATGTTCTGCAGGGCATCTTGATGATGTCAACTGGCAGTACGCAGTGCATGGAAAAAATAATTGTAAACCACCTTATTATTTCTGGAAAGCCAATGGCAGTTCACTTTCAGACATAGTTATAGAATGTCCTGAATGCGGTTCTAAAAAAAATATGACGGAAATTTATAATTTAAAGTTTTACTGTACTGGAAGAACTCCTGAAAAAGAAAAACCATCATCAACATATTCTCCCTGTTATACTAAACCAGTGAGATCAAGAAATTGTGAAAATAAAATGAAAATCATACAGAGACAATCTACATCATTGCGTGTATCTGAAACGATGACCCTCCTCACAATTCCAGAATTTGATAACAATATATCTAGAATTCTTCAGAGAAATGACGTTTCAATAGCACTTGATATGATTATGAGTGCTCCAATGGATTTTGAAAAACTGGATGCTCAAGATTTTATAAATTGGATGTCGGCCGCATTAAAAAGCCGGATAACTGAAGAAGTTCTTCAGATTATAATTAATGAAATAAATAGAAGCGGAGTTCCAAAATTCTTGACTCTTTATCATCGCTTGAATGCAGAAGATCAATCATTTATGGATTTAATGTATGAAGAGTTTGAGTCGCTACTTTCAGCCGCAGGAACCGTGACGGATAATTTTTCAATGTCACACCCGAAAACCATTGTGCCAGATTCTGATTTTGTTCCTAAATTGTTGGTGCATCCGGTGAATAAAATCAGGACAATCACTGTTCAAGCAGGATACAGTCGTCTGGTTAATTTAAGTGATAACGAAAATCCAGGCAACATATATTCAGGAGTATATCTTGATGGAAACATCTGGTACCCAGGGTATGAAGGATTCGGAGAAGGGGTTTTTATCACATTTGAGGGCGGGATGATCCCCGATATATCTTCAAAATTTGCATATTCTGACTGGGAACAGTACGGGGATTCAGGCATGCAACAAAAAACTCACTGGTCTGAAGTAACACATAAACCAGAATTTGTCTGGCTTCATACTTTATCTCATGCAATCATTCGTTCATTATCTGCACATACAGGGTATTCTGCTGTTTCACTGAGAGAACGTGTTTATATTTCTCGTGACGGAACAAATGGTGGCATTTTAATTTATAATACATCACCGGGGGAAGATAGCGGAATGGGGGGTCTTGTTAGAACGGCAGAATATTTCCTAAATATTATCAACACTGCAATTGATAATCTTCGTATTTGCTCAAATGATCCCCTATGTAATGATGTTAATAAATCTTCAGAGAGTATCAATGGTGCAGCCTGTTACAGCTGTCTTTTAATATCGGAAACGTCATGCGAACACAGAAATCTATGGCTTGATCGACATCTTGTAATTGGAGAATGACAATGCTGGTGGACATTATCCCTGTAGCCACTGGTGAAAAATGGATCGGTTATGGTGTAAGGTCATTTCAATCTATCATTCATGAACTCATTTCGAAAGCATCAAATGAACTGATAATGACAGTTTACGTTATTACCAGTATGGATATTGTTGATGATCTTAGAAATGCACTTGAAAGAGGCGTGGGAGTTGAAATTTATCTCTACAGCGAGGAAACGCAGGAAGAAAATGATGCGATACGCTCAATATTGAAGTTAAAGGATGAATTCGATTATCTAAAATTATATCGGATAAAAGAGGAGATGCTGCATGCTAAAGTTCTTGTGGCAGATGGGCATAAAGTTCTTTCCGGTTCGGCTAATTTTACTTTTAGTGGAATGTTTAAAAATTATGAACTGGGGTTTATAGTCAATGACTCCACCATTGCAATGCAGATTCTAACTCTTATTAAGAGGTTAAAATCATAATGAGAACATACTATTATCGTGGGATTACCTGCCCTAACTGTCATGAGCCGCATGTGAATGGAGGAGCAATTGAAATTCTTGATGAAGCCAGTTTAAGGTGTACATCTTGTGGTGCAAAATTCAAAAAAACAATAAATCTGCATTCCTCTGAATTATTTCCAAAAACTCTTAATTATATTATCGAGAGGGAGGGGAAAAATGCAAAACAGTATCTTTCGTGTATCCCTCTGGTATGGAAAATAGAACCAAATATAATAGAGCAGGCATATATTGACTGGCTTTCGGCTGAAAAAAAAGGGTTTTTTCTTATCACATGGCCATGGCATGATGTACGATTTATTCCATTGTTGGTTTTTGAATACCTCTTGAATAATCCCAGGAAACGTGCTGTTGTAATCGGGAACTACTCCACATTTGAAGAAGACAAAATTGAATATTCACCATCACCACCTTATGCATTCACAAAAATGATTTATACCGTGAATGCAGAATCAATCAGTTCTGAAATAAAAAAAGAAAGAAATCAATTGGGTAAAAAGCTCATTTTTGAAAAAGAAAAAGTGGTGGAGGTAAAATATAAAAAAATTGGTGTAAATGAAGTAAAAAAAAAATTATGCTCTAAAACATTAAGAAAATGTAAAAATGAGATTCTCAAAGAAGATTCAGAATTATGGAAGGGTTTATTGAGAAAACTCACAGAGAATAAATTAAACGGCAGGCCAAATACAAAAGAGTTTGATAAAAACGGTATATGGGATGTTTCTCTTGAGGAACAGGAACGCTGGACTGGCGATCTTAAATATAATAAAATATGGTTATGGGACGTCCTTTTAAATTCAACCAGATTATATACCTGCAAATCAACAATACCTCATCTTTTTTATGGAAAAGAGACTGATGAGAAAACAACACATAAAGATATCAGATTACATTTTTTATCTTCAGAACCTGATGTTGCAACAGTTTTGGAAAATGTACAGGCGATATCTCCTGATATTCTTATCATCGAAAATACAGATGAAATAATCTCAGATTCCAGATTTGGCGGGGAGAGAAGCAAAACATTACTACAGTTTCTAAATAAGTGTTCCGTGAAAACGGTTCTTATGTTTTCAACAAATCCTGATATACGTCAGTTTTACAAATTAAACGACAATGAATCTCTTTTTCAATCTATTAAGGTAATTCCCCATACCTGGGATTCTCCACATATTATCAATAATCTACCTGCTGGAAATGAATCAAAACATCCTAATCCTGTTTCCTCAAACATGAGTCAGCTCATTAAAGAGAAAATCAGAAAAATAACTCCTGAATATATTATAGTGGATTCTTACAGCAGAATTGTAAAAACATTAGATGATTGTTTATCAAATCTAGATGATGACTTCAAAAGAGATATAAAATTTTATTTCAAAAGAGTTATTTCCACACCATTAAACATCAAAGGAGATTATCGATATTCTGAAATATTACTGGTAAATAAATGGGGTAGTGATTCGCTTACTTATGACCTTGTCATGAGCAGACTTTATGGGGCACTTGATCAGAATATATTCATTTTACTGGATGATACGTTAAAAGAGATTTTCCAGATCGACACTCTTGAACAGATAAATCCACTACGGGAAAAAATCATATCCACTATAGAAAATATCCTTGATTCTGATGAAAATTGGTATATTACAGTGGTTGTCTATCCTTCTGAAGTAAAAGGAACCGAACGTTTACTACGGAGAAACGATTTTATACAGGAAACTGCTTTTTCACGCATATCCTTCTGTGGGTGGAAAAATCTGAAAAGCATTGAGGGGACAATACCTGAAGGATTCAGACACTGTGTCATTTCTACACGTTATCCTTCTATAGATTATGGTTTGCATTCGTCCAGTGTTGACAGATTCATTTTTATTGGAGATGAAAAAGGAATTGAAAAAATTAAGGATATTATTGAGAAGAGGCTCCTTGAAATAAATGCTTATCCGCTTATTAAGCCAAATGATGCCGCAGCACTTCCTGATTTGCTGAATCGGTCACTCAACATGATAAATATTCCTGACACTGGACAATTATCAGAGATGTATGAGGATGTCATGGACGAGATGGAGTTCATAATGCCATATTCAGAAATTAGCGATTCTGGTGGTGTTACTGGGATATCCGGGGAATCCAGAACTCATTTTAGGATTAAATCTGAAGAACCTGCAATACTGTGTATTGACTCACAAAATAGAGGTGTATTTCTCCCTTTTAATTACCCTATATTGATAAAAGACGACAGCCAATTCCAAGAATTTTCAATTGATGGTGATCCATCGCTCAATTCAATAAAGAAAGATTTATTGGAGAATGAGATAATTCTTGGTCGGTCAGGATTTTATATCTCGTTTAGATCAATATTCTTTGAATTTATGATGAAATTTGGCGATAAATTACAGTTTCAGAGAGGACCATTTGAATGGCATGGATTCAGAAATCTATTCAATGATTCTGTCCACTGGAACATGATTCTTGAAAAAACAGTCCATGACTATGCAGAAAATAATTCACTTGAGTTGCGACAATCGCAAAATTGTATTGCCGCAATACTCGCTGATTCAGGGATTACAGCAGTCAATCCAGACTATATAATAGGATGGTGGACTAATTATGAAGAGGTTACTCTTGATTCTGGTACATATAGATTATACAGAGTAGAGCATCCTTTTACTCGCAATGATATGCGAACGATTTACAGTGTGCTTAGAAATTTATGCCCCGACATTGTGTCTGATATTCAAGTCGCAGATCGATCGTATGCTGCAGCAATTTCACTCCAGAATCTTCGCCGAAATTCATTAAAGAGACATGATAAAAATATTGAGGCAAAATATTCCGCTATTTATTCTCAGCTCGAAAAACAAATCATGCAGATTATGAAAAATGCAGAGATGTTCAGGGTTATTGACGTTTACAAGATTAACGTTTCATGCGAAGTAGAACCACTGAGAATATTTGAAAACTACCAAGACTTTATTGAAACAGATAAATAAAATCTTACTTTCACTTTCGATATTACATGAGATTGTCGGAAAAGCCTAATTTTCGAATATTTCAGCTTTACTGTCTAAAATTGACCGGGCGCAGCATGGTGATTTAGTTTTAACAATATTTCTGGAAGTTTCTATTTCCGCGCTTTTCAGGTACTTTTCCGACAATCTCTACATATCTTAATCAGCCCCACCCTTATTCACGGTAAACAGGGCGGGCTGGCAGGGGCTTTAGTGGTGCCTTGTGGATGCATGGATATTCGGCGGTCTAGGGGTGCGAAGTGGATGTTATTTCGGTTAGCTGCCGGCGGCTGTTAAAATATATTATTTATAAGATACTGCACCGCAAAGGACGCGAAGGACGCAAAGCCAGTGCAGTAGGATTCTTTGCGGTCTTTGCGCCCTTTGCGGTGAGATATTAATAAACTCCAGCCCCCCATTCTTCCGTTCTCCTTTCCGCCCCCTCTTGTCTTCATTCTGCCAGGGTGCCCGTCCCGGTCTGCTCCGCCCGACTTTGTGGTGTGGGGGCTGGCAGGCGCTTTTCGATTCTTCCTGCGGGCTTTGGATGCGAAGTGGAGATGGATGCTTGGGTGGGTGGTTGCAGATGGGGGGCTACGCCATGGCTATATAAATAATAAATTAGACAATTAATGTATGAAAAAATGTGAATTTCATCGAATCAATATTTTCGGTAGATTTTGCTTCGGTGACCAGTTTCAATCACTATGATCAACAGACTATCATCAATAATGTCCAATATTACCCGATATTCACCAACGCGGTGAGTGTAAAGAGAATGACTTTTTGTTCCTTTTATCTTTTTTACATAAGAATAGGGGTCATTTTTAATATCATGAATTGATATAATTATGCTCTGTGCAACATCCAGAGGGAGCTTTTTAAGATCCCTTTTTCCTTTAGATGTATACTTGACCTTATAGCTCATGACAGGTCAAACTCTTTCAGAATTTCTTCTTCGGTGTGCAGTCGCCCCTGTTTGATATCTTCCAGTGCTTCTTCTATGCCATTTATCGCTTCGTCGCTGAGTGATTCTTCATCAATCGCCATATTTGCCAATCTCTTCACAACGGAGCTATATGATTCACGAGGATAATGTTTTAGAGATGTCAACATATCCTTAACTCTAGGATCTAGGCAGATTGTTGTTGTGGCATTCATATAGTTACCTATAGGATAGTATATGTTAAATATATATTGCTATATGCGGTACTTCCCCATCCATTCTTCCGCTTTCCTGCCGCCCCTCACGCTCTGCTTCCACCCGCCCTTGTGGTGAGGAGGCTGGCAGGCATCAGGAAGGAGATGTTCACGATTGCGGAAACGTAGATAATCTCAATCGATGAGAAGGTATCTGACCACAAGACGAATATTATGCTTCTTGCAGTAGAGCTTTCTATTGATACCATTAATTAAAAGAAATGATGGCAAAATTTGGAATTTCCAGGGGATTAAAGTTTCTGCTTAAATAGGCATCGTAGTCGGTTGTGCAATATTTGTGCTCAATATATGTACTAATAGATATTGCTATATACAAAATAACATATATAAAATAAGTAACTTGGTGGGCACACTATGGATAAAGTTAAACTATTTTCAATCCCTGATATCAAATTTTACAATCCTCCTGAATTTAGAGAGTATCTGGTTGAAAATTATGAATCATCTCAAGTCGATCACGATTTAACGATTATTGTAGGAATTACAAAGCTTAACAAAATTGACTTCTTTGAAGCCCTTCAATCTTTTGGTTTCACGACAGTGCGTAATCTAGGTTCAGTCTCACACATTAAATTTGATCTGGACGAAGCTCCTATTGAATGCTATGTAACTCATGATGCTGATACAGGAGTGGTAATATTTTACACCAATTATAGAAAGACGAATAAAAATGAAATCCCTAAAATTCGAGACTTTCTAAGTTCTGATGTAAACACTTACTATTTATTTTTCAAACCATCTCTCATGAGAGAAATAGCCGAAGAATTAATGGATGGGCATGAAAACCTTGAAATTACGGAGTTCACCGCTCGTCGGTTACTAAATTCTCGTTTTGAATCCCATATTAGACCAAACTATGATCGAACGATTAGTTATTGGGGAGATGATGGAAGAGAAGCACTTCAAGAATTGGGGTATCAATATGGAGTATTGCCGAGCAGATTTGTCGTGAATATTCCAGAAACAATTAAATTTGTAATCGATGATGAAGGCCTCTTTACTTTTGCTTCGGGGAATCTTAATATATTATTTGATATTTTAGAAAAAGCAGTAAATGAATCAAGAAAAACAATGGCGGCTTACGATGGGTCAGACTTTAAAGTTTTACCTGTAAAAACAGCAGGCCGGATATTCGATATTCCCAGCAGTACACCTGTTTCAATTCAACTTAATCAATCAATTGAATATCATGATATTAGTGAATTCAGGGCAAAGCTCAACAAAGATTATACTATTGTAGATTTCATAGCTAGAGAAGGATCACTATTTTTAAGTTCTGATCTAGTATCAAAGTCAGGGTTTCAATTTCGTATTAAAGCTAATGAAAATCACATTAAGATGTTCCCGGATGGTAAGATGATTTTTTCTGAGTTCATGAAATTTTACGAATTTATAATTAAATCAATTGACCCTAGAGCAGAATTCCTAATTTGAGGAGGTTGTTTTGAAAGGGGTTGGTAGTGGCGTAGAAAACGAATTAAATCGTCTACTTGCGTCAAAAAGTGGCAAAGAAGTCCAAGTCCGAATTAAGGAGATAGAGAAGAATCTCCACAAAATTGAAATAGAATCTTTTAAAAAACACTTTGAGAGGTCTGAATATCATGATAAATTGGTTGATATCTGCATATCGGCTTTTGGACCAGAGAGCAAATGTTACAATGACCTTGGTTATGCATTTATTTCATCTGAGCCCCTTGTCGAACTTGGTGTGAAAAATTTCGATGTTATGATTTATAACGATAAAAAGAAACATGCTATTTTTGTAGAGTGTAAATCTTCTGTGAAATCAAATCGTGGAAAATATATTTCTGATGCATATGAAGCTAAAACGAATGTGATTGAAAATCAGAAATATTTAGAGGAAATGTTAGGCGATGAAATTGAAACGATGGAGTTTGTTATTTGCGTTCCCTCGCATAAAACAGATGGTATAGTTCGAGAGATCGAACGACAGGAAAATGAAGGTGAAATTGATGTTAGCTCTAACGATTTATTGCTAATTTGGCAGGTCAACCTTTTTGAAGGTGAAGTACTTCAATTATTCACAAGAATAAATTCTAGAGATAAGCAATATAAAAGTCAACATAAGGATCTTAACTTGACAAAAATGTTAGGCAGCGATGGGCATGAAGTAAAATCCGAAGTATTAACAAAATTTTATCCGTCCTCTCATCCCCTAACTATGGGCAGCAAAATAGTTACAGAAATAGTTACCAAAAATATGCGTGAAAACACACAGATCAATGTTTTTTCAAAGGGAACCGTGGAACAATTTTGTAAATCATCTAGAAATCTTGCTCATTATGCTTGTGAAAAACTTGGCAAAAATATAGTTGATCATTTTATTGGAGAATGTAAATTTTTTGGGTTAATTGAGAAGGTTGAAGGGGAAGATGATTTGTTTAAATTAAATCTTGAAGGTAAACGCCTCAATACAATTCTGAACAATTATAAAGAAGAATATAAAAAAGCATTCGTTGCTCGCAAAGTGAAACAAAAAGCAGCAAAACAAGTTATTGAGGAATATCACAAAAAGTATCCAGACCTTTCAAATTATGTGGAAAATCCGGAATAAAATACGACTCCAGCTAACACTCTTCCAGTTGACAATTCCTCCTCATATCCGGCTTTTCAGCAGCACAATAATAAACCAAATAATAAAGATACTGGAATATTACAACCATTAATGCATCTCTGGTTGCATATCTCACTTCCCCATGCAAATCAATTGATAAAATCTGCGTGTATCTGCGGTTGATGTTGAACTGATTCCAGCCCCCACTCCTTCTTCTGCTTTCCCGCCGCCTCCTTTTTCCCTCTTTCCACCCTGGTGCCCCCTCCCGCTCTGCTCTTCTCGCTCTTATGGTGCGTGGGGTGGCGGACGCTTTTATGCTGCCTCGTGGATGCATGGGTATCAGACGGTTCGGGGTTGCGAAGTGGATGTTATTTCGGTTAGCTACCGGCGGCTGTTAAAATATATTATTTATGAAATACTGCGCCGCAAAGGACGCGAAGGACGTAAAGTCAATGCAGCAACAGCTTTGCGCTCTTCGCCTGTCGACAAGAAGTTATATCACAGATTGCCTAACCGGCTGCCCCTTTCATTCGGGGTAATCCTACCGCGGAATGCGTGGATGGTAACGCCCACGTAGTAAGCCCGTGGAACAACGTGGAAAAAATCAGAAAATCCGATTCGGATCAACTGCCAGGATATGAATGCTATGAAGAGTGTAATGCGAACCATCGAAAGAGTCGTAACGCAAGATAAGCGAAAACGGATTGTCACGCTTAGACCAAAAGGTACGAAATCAGACTATAACGGCTGCGAAGACGTTGTAGGGAATGGACAGACGGTTTCCGGCTTACAGATGGCTTCTAAGGCGTTCACAATTATCTGTGACGTAGAACTTGGTAAGCCCAATATGCTCCCAGAAAATCCGGGTAGGGACCCCGTGAGGGAAAACGATGGCATAGTGGGTAAAGGAATCGATAAAAAGCGAATGACATCTTGTAATGAGATGTATAGAGGCTCAAAATATGCCTTAATCCGAAAGGGTGCTGACTTATCGAGTGGTGTCTCATTGCATGAAATGAGGCAAAACCTGTGAATGCAAGTAATTCAATTACGCCCTTAAAAGGCGAGAGACTTGCAGACAACCAACCAAAACCACAATGGATTGATATCAATTGGGAAATGGTCAAAGAACATGTTAACAGGCTGCAAACTAGAATTGCAAAAGCAGTTAAGCAAGGAAAATGGAATTTGGTCAATAGATTAAGATACCTGCTAACTCATTCGTTTTATGCG
>Ga0255371_10013_pt1 | contig 28004 bp, 29 predicted proteins | sample ANMaggSSYBR01I12_FD_182097 | JGI IMG/M metagenome (GOLD analysis project Ga0255371, IMG submission 182097) | Sediment cell enrichment communities from methane seep in Santa Monica Basin, California, United Staets - ANME aggregate JGI... | ecosystem: Environmental > Aquatic > Marine > Cold seeps >...
TAAAAACCGTTGTTGTATGTCCCTTAACCTCTAAGCTGCACCCACAATGGAGAACCAGACTCCAGATTAAATGCGCCAATAAAAAGGCTGAAACTGCCGTTGATCAAATACGAACTATCAGCAAACAGAGATTAAAAAAGAAAATCGATAAATTATCAAAGATCAAAGCGATTCAATTACGCAAGCTCATAACTGATATGTACGGAGAATAACACTTAACCTCTCCAGATATCCACCAATAATCTTCAATTGTTTTTTTTGTCACAACGCCAAGCAGCAATGCTTATTCAAACTGAACTGTTCCAAACATCTTTCCTAAAGAAATTTCTTTTTCCAAAACATTTTTTAGTTTTCTGCCACATTCTTCAGAACAAAACAAAAACATACAGTCCTTACCGTCCTTTTTGGCTTCTGAACCTTGAGCTGTTACCATCATATAAATAGGCTTTTCTTCAGAAACCAGACCTATCTGGATAAAATGGCTTTCGTATTCAGATAAATCAACACCTGGTTTTAGCTTTGCGCCTGCGCCAAAAACTTCCATGTCGTCGCTGATATGCTTATGGCACCAAGCACATTTACTCATGGCTTCTTCATCCGGGATAATATTAAATTCCATGATATCCTCATGCTTCCATAAATATTTTTATTTCCTTTGTTCTGAATTCTCTCCAATCTCCAGTCGTGCCTTGTATTCCAAACCTATCCATGAGCCCCTATTCTTGACTGAAATGAGCGCCCGGAGGTGGTGTCTGCAGATCATTACAGTAAACTGATGCTTGATATCCCAACCATGACCCGCTCCACGCTTTACCAAGTGTATTGGCAAGAGTGTAGACGCTACCACTCTGACTTACCTTGTGTTATTACAAAATCTCACTGACCGCTTTTAATTTTTTCATGTCCTTGTCAAATGAAACAACGACCTTTTCAGGAGAAGAATGGGCGGCAAGAATACAATCTACGATATCAATATTGGTGCTGTTGTAGTTTAGAAGTGCTTCGAGGATTTCTGATCTATCGGGATTTACAATGCCGGAAAAATTTAATATTCCGCTTAACTTTGTTGAAATTTCACTCTTGGGAATCTGATAATATTTTTCCATAACATAAATGCATTCAACAATAACCACATCAAATATCTCGGCCTTTTTTGTTCCTTCAGATATGTTTCCCATAAATGCCTCTGCTTTGGGGCTGAATTCGGGATGATCCCCTAATAAATACCTGAGAATAACGTTTGTATCAATCAGATAAACCTTCTCCTGCTGTTTCATTAGCGATTTCACCTTGTATTTTTTTTCTTATTTTTTTTAAAGGAACATATTCCTTTGCATATTTTTTCAGACTCCCGGCCAATTGTTCCGATTGCACTCCGGGAACGCCTTTTAGCTTGATTTCGTTGTTTTCAACAAGAAACAAAACTGCGCCATCTTTTTCGATTTTTAATTTTTTTCCTGATTGGTTTAGGGATCGTTATTTGCCCCTTCTTTGATATTTTTGCATACATTTTATATTTATCCCTCAAATTAATATATTCTTACTTTATAAAATAGTCCATCTTGTAAAATAATACAAGCATTAATGTTTTTAATTTTCATTGTTTATACGCCAAGTTGCAGATTCTTCTGTTTATCGCTATTTTGTGCCATTTCAACTTTCTCTATTTCAACCATATCTTCAGCCGCCTCCACAGATTTTTTTACTTATCTCTTTTTTAGAAAAGAATTTGGAAAGCATCTCGTCATTTAATACACCAGTGTGCGTAAAAACCGGTTATTTCCACATCCAGTGCTACATAATGATTAGTTGAGTTTAGATGGATTTACAGATCTGCTCCTTAAACTGAATCCAAGATTTGGAAAATTTGCCGTAACCGGAAACCATGAAGCATACGCGGGTCTTGATAAAGGTTTGTTATTTACAAAGCGGGCTGGTTTTAAAATGCTTTCGCATGAAGGAGTCAAAGCAGGCGGCATCATCAATATTGTGGGAGTGGACGATCCGGCGGTATCAACACGTCTCAAGATAAACCCACCCGCCGAGGAGGCTGTTCTGCAACACTATCCCAAAAAGGAGTTTACACTGCTATTGAAACACCGGCCGAAAGTGATTCCAGCGTCAATGCAATGGTTTGACCTGCAATTATCAGGGCATACTCATGGGGGGCAGATATTTCCGTTCAATCTGGTAACCGGATTAGTGTATCCCGCCAAAACAGGCCTGTCGCAAGTAGGTCATGAAACGTGGCTCTATGTAAATCGCGGCATAGGGACATGGGGCCCTCCGATTCGTTTCCTGGTTCCACCGGAACTGACCGTCATCGAATTGCGTCCCGGCACAGGTACTCAGGTGGATAGGGGCTGAAGTAAAGCTTCCTTCCACCTTCAGCCTTCCACCTTCCACCTTCAGCCTTATTAATTAATAAATAATGGAGACTTGCTTTCAGCTATCATTTTACTATCCCGTGCCATTCTAAATAGCGTGTTAACTGCTTCTTCTCCTTCTTTCCCTAAATTCAGGGTAAAATCATTAACATAAAGGTCTATATGCTGACGAATTACCTCTGGGAACATTTCCTGCGCATATTTTTTAATATAATTATCTGCTTCATTTCTATGATTAAAGGAATATTCCACGCTTGATCGTATTAAATCTTCTATCTTTCTTGTGATCGAAGATGCTATATCCCTTCGAACAGCAATACCTCCCAGAGGAACTGGAAGTGATGTTTTTTTTTCCCACCACTCTCCCAGGTCAATAACTCTGACAAGTCCATATTCTTCATAGGTAAACCTGCCTTCATGAATTATTACACCGCATTCATATTTATCATTTTGAATTGCCGGCATTATCTGTTCAAAGGGCATTGGAACTGCCCTGGGTTTTTCGGATAAATAAAGACCAAGCAACATGCATGCTGTGGTCCACATGCCGGGCACCGCTATTTTTTTTGAGGAAAGCTGTTCAATGTCAAACCCGGGCTTTGCCACTAAAAGAGGGCCGCAACCTCTTCCAAGCGCTGCACCGCTTCTAAGAAGACCATATTCTTCGACAAGATGACCGATGGCTGCAAAAGACAATTTTGAAATATCATAAACCCCTGCCCTTGCATGCTGATTCAGCGTCTCTACATCTGCGAGTTTGATTTCAAATTTAAGTTCGCCGCATTCAATCGCATTGTGAGCAAGCGCATAAAAAATAAAAGTATCATTAGGACAGGTTGAGTATGCAAGTTTTAATTTTTTATCCATAAGCCTTTAGAACCGTTTCATCCATTTGTTTGTGGAATTCGCACAGGCATAGAATGTCATGGACGGCCATTACTGGCATCTGTTCCTCCCCCCACCAATTTTTCATAAAAAGGCAATCCGACCCTATCAATATGATTTTTTAGTTCGGGATGTTTTATGGTGTGATAGTTTACCAAATCAACGGTATAGGGCAGGCTGCTGTCTTCAAAATTGCTTTCCATTTCGCGGATAAACGTATCTTTCACACCTTCATTCATTATTACCAGATCAACATCACTGCCTGGTTTGTAAGTTCCTTTAGCCCTACTCCCAAATATAAAAACTTTTTGCACATCAGGATGTTTTTTAAAAATATCCTGTAATGTTTTAATATCCCTATCTGTGAGTCCAAAAGCATTTTTTTCTTTTTTATTCATGGAATAATTGGGCATAACCATTTGCTTTTTCAGTTACAAAAAAGAGGTGCAGTTTTTCTAATGCAACAAAGGTTTCTTCTCTTAATTTCTGCTCCAAACGTTCAAATTTTTCACCGCTATAATCATGTGAAAGCTCATTTCTTATATCTAACCCATCAATCAGCTCTTGCGCATAAGTAATATAATTACTCTGTTGGGCCATCCGCAATGTGTCTTTGGGTGAAGGTTTAAAAGCAAATCCTTGTTCTTCCAAAAAATCTTTCATTACCTTCCACGAAAGATCAAGTGTAAACTCAAAACGCTGAATCAATCCATTTCTTTCAAGTTCGGTTAATTCTTTCATTTCCATTGCTTCTTTCAAACGCATATATGCTTTCTCAAAATTCTGAAATCGCTGTTTCCAGCGTATATCCTTCTCACTCATTTTCTCACCTCTATTTTTCCAAAATTCAAGCTTACCTCCTCCTAAAACTGCTCTTCAAGCTCCGTTTCAGCTTCGGAGGTCATACTGACCCCTTTATTTTCTTTATTTTACTCAGCGTGAGGTTATATAGCGCCTGAACGAAAACCCCTCTTTTTGTCATTTCTACCGAAGGGAGAAATCTTGTAGTCGTTTACGGCTTGAAACTTGAAATTAGAAAATAGAAATTGGGGAGAGATGAAACTCTGCCCAAAATTGAATGCGTTTATCAACAGTACAAAAACATGAAGGCCAAATTTCCAATTTCCAATTTCTATTTTTACTGTCATAAGATTTTTCGCTCCGCTCTAAATGACAACTTTGGATAGTTTCCGTTCAGGCACTAGTTATGCCGTTATTTTCTTTGCCAAGAATCCCCCATGTTCTTTTACTCTTCATCCTCATCGAAATATTCACCATACTCTTCGTCAAATCGATCCTTCCAATCATATTGCCCTCCGGATAATACATCCATAATCATTCCGGATGGCATAGAGATTTCCATCGCTTCCATCGGAAGATACCCCTCCACCTTCCCTTTCTTGAGTCTCCCAATTGCAATCTGACAAATTATATAGTCGGTATACTTTTTCGGGAAGCAATCTCTTGCCTTCCTGATATGCGGGATGGCACTTTTATTTTGTTGTCTCACCATACAGTCCAGGAGATGAAAAAAATCGACGTTCCTGTATTTCCACTTACGTGTTGTGGGATCAAACGTCTCATCAGGCATTTCCGAGATATAATCGTCCAATAAATTGTTGAAAAAATGACTTGATTGTTCACAGTGTATGTCGCCAAGAACCTTTAACGTATGCGATGTAATCAGATCGAGTGATGTCCCCGTCTCAATAGGGTGAGCGATCCTATATTCAATTCGTTGTATCACGTCCGAAATACACACAGAACCGAATTTCTTGAGAGCTCTAACCGCATGTTCTCCGAGTTCAAAATCTTCCAGAACATCTGCTAATGGCTCAATCGCTTGTATATCACCAATTTCTCCCAAGACATCAGCAGCAAACGCACTGCTCATCCATGTGTCATGATTCTGTAACAATTCTATCAATGACGGAACGGCGGGTTTCCCGATAGCGATCAAAGTCTCCATCATGCTTGCTTCGGCTTCATGATCAATATCCTTCGTCTCATCACATGTTTTTAATCGCGTTATGATCTGTTGTATTTCAGTTTCAGCCTCTTTCTTTGTGTCTTTTTTCTTTCCCATCGTTCAGCTCTTTTCTCCTCTCATGACGATATATTGTATAGAACGCTCCTCGTGACTGCCCCAAACTTGCAAAGCATTTCCTTATTGTCACCTGACCAATTCTGGAACTGTACTTTTATGGCATAACCAGTTAGTATATAGTTTCTCTAATATCAAATTTAAAACCACTTGACGAGTAAATGTTGATTTTTTTATAATTTTTGAATGTGTTTTTAAAACAACTTTATCTGTCCTAGTACTCCGTCCCAGAAGTTCTGATATGTTTTCTGGCAATTTAAATTTCTATGCTGCTTTTCGCGTATTTTGCCAAAGATAATCTTCAAGGGTTGAGAATAATGAATTCAATGCATTTTCAGCATTTTCTTTTTTTAAAGAGCCTTTCTCATTCATAATACTATTTCTAAGTGTTGTTTCTTGAGACTGAAGAACATTCAATAGTTTTTCCCAATTTTCTCCCGGCACTTCATGAAGGTAATGGTCAAAAAGATTGTTCATCAAACGCAACTGCTTTGTGAGGGTGGATATCTCAAGTTTATTTGCTGCTTGCTTCAACATTTCGGTAAAACGGTTGACAGCTTTTTTGTGCCATCATATGACCACCGAAAGGGATGTGCAAGTAGAGTATTCCATTCTTCAAGAAAAGCTTCAAAGCTTTCCTTTAATTCCTCTGCTGAACCATATGATTCATTTAATACTTTTTTATTCATTATACCAAGCCAAAACTCAACAAGATTAAGCCATGAACCGTGGTATGGGGTAAAGTGAATGACAATCCGCTTATCCGTGGACTTCAGCCACTTAACACGTTTTTCCAGATTGTTTAGTTCCTTTTCACAAGGACAGTCAATACCGCTAAGCTCAGCTATTGCTTCACAGAATGGATATCCGCGATGAGTTGATAAGTTATCCATGACATAATGGATCTGTTCATTTGCGGGGCAAGAAGAAACATGCCGTTTAAATATCGCCAGAAAGGTGTCGGTTTTATGATCAGCGTGGCATTCAGATGCCTGTATTGATTCGATGCATAATGGCCGATCAAATTGTATGTTTTGATGATTGAAACCTGGAAAAATGAGTTGAAGGGCGTAGTTTTATGATACGTCCACAAGCCGGACATCGGTAACGTTTTAACAACAAGGGTGAATCAAATCCTTGAAAAAGTGTACTGGCAAAACCATGCTCCCATATTTTCCAGTTCCCGCAACAGGGGCACTTTTCTGGCCGGGTCCATGGAAAATCTTTCTCCATGTCAAAAATTTGCTTGAGAATTACATCCACAAAAAGTATCATAGTCAAACTTGTTTTGGGGCTATTGCCCCTGTTGTTTGGGGCGGGATGAGAGCAGCAACTCTCCCCGCCCGTTTTATTACCTAAATTGAGCGATTTTTTACTCGACTTGCACCAATCTCTTGCGCATCAAGGACTTGCGAAAAGTCTCGACATATCCATTGGTATGCCTGCGCTTTTCGCAAACCTTGCTGCATCAAGATCTTAGCACATTTCTTCGCAAAAAATCGCTCAACTTAGGTATTAATTAGGTGGTGAGTCGAAAGGATGAATTCAAGTTGCAAGGGGACAGCGGAATTCCTGCACAACCGCCCCAGAGCATAAGGAAATTCACGTAAGAAGTCAACGCCCGCACAGGCTACAGCCATCAATTGCAACAGTTCCTGGTTGGACATTCCCGCAGAAAGCTGCGTCCATTTGCGTATTTTTTGGCGATCCTTTTTGAAACAGTACCTGCCGTCGCCGTTTTTTCGGGCATTTTCAAAGTATATTCCAAGTAGATACATACGATATTTCAATCATCAATCATAAACATGGGCGCTATGCTGTCCAAAAAAAGCATCCCTTTTCTTGAAAGCGCGCAGCGGTTTTCAGGCTGAATGGGAAGAATATACCCGTCTTCCTCAAGCTGCTTTATCTTCTCTGCAAACATCTGGCGAAAATTTATACCAAGGTTTTCATCAATAGCATCAATGTCTATCCCGTCAGTCTTCCTCAGCCCAAGATAAATCATCTCCATCATACGCTGCTCTTTGCTTAAAATCTCTTTTTCTTCTACAGGCAGCCTGCCCTCTTTTATATTCTCTATATATTTCTTTAGGCTGCGGCAGTTCCAGTAACGCCGGGGTTCTATAAATGAATGGGCGGATGGTCCAAACCCCAGGTATGGCGAGAATGACCAGTACTTAAAATTATGTCTGGATATTCTGGAAGCATTTTTTGCAAAGTTTGATATTTCATACTGAACATAACCATGAGCAGTTAAATATTCCATCGTTGTTTCAAAAAGCTCGGCTAACAGAGAGCCAGCCACAGGTTTAAACCTGCCTTGCCGGCGCTCTCTGTCCAATGGAGTGCCTTTCTCATATGTGAGCATGTAGCAGGATAGGTGTTCGGGCTCAAATTCAACGGCCCTTTGCAAATCAGAAAACCACATTTTTTTTGTCTGACCCGGAATGCCGTAAATAAGATCAATTCCAATATTATCAAACCCTGCTTTTCGTGCCCCTCTTATTGTTAGATCTGCATCATCACTTGAATGAATTCTGCCAAGAAAATCAAGAAATTCATCATTAAAAGACTGCACGCCTATATTAATACGATTAATGCCGACACTCTGGTATCCTTTAAGCTTTTCATTGGTAACAGTGCCAGGGTTGACTTCTATGGTTATTTCAGTGTCATGAAGAAAATTGAATAACCTGTATGCATTCTCAATAATACGTTCTATATTTTTTGCTTTGAGAACCGAAGGTGTACCTCCTCCGAAATACAGGGTATCGCACACTAAAGAAGGGTTTGAGACCATTTGAATTTCCTGAATTAAGGCCTCGATAAATGACTGTTTAAGGGACTGGTCTGTTATGGAATAAAAGTCACAGTAAGGACATTTTTTACTACAAAAAGGGATATGCACATATATGCCGGCAAGCTTGTTCAATTAGAGCCTTTCAAATAATAATCGGTCAAATTAGGTTAAACCGATTATATACTCGGATAAACCGATTGACAATGGATTTTTTATAATATATTTTTTTGAGTCATGACTATAACTTATAGATTTTCAAATAAACAGTTTCACACCGTTTATTTCCCTCTCCCTTGGGAGAGAGGGTCAGGGTGTGGGGAAATACAGTATCCAGCACGGAAAATGATAGTATGAGGGGATGTAACGTATTTATTCTTATGCTAGCATGGTGTCGAGGAAGGCGGTTGGTATCGTTCAGATTGTAAAATGAATAAAATATTAACCTATCGGGTTAACAATTTCTTGACTTTCTAATTATATGGATATATCGTTTAAGAACAAAAAGCTTGCAAAATCCTTCAATGAGGGTGCACAGCTCGTAAAAATACACGGTAAATTGCGTGCTAAAAAAATCCGAATTCGTATAAAAGAACTGCGGGCCGCTACGAGCCTGATGGACTTCTGGCCCCCTAAAAGTCCGCCTGAGCGTTGCCATGAACTCATTGAGGGAAAAAGGTCCGGCCAGATATCGGTGGACTTGGATCATCCCTATCGTCTTATTTTCATTCCCGATCATGATCCGATTCCAAGGCGCGATGACGGTGGATTAGACTGGTCCCAGGTAACCGCGATCAAAATACTAGGAGTGGAGGACACTCATGGCTGATACAATGTTAAATCAATATGTTCCAGATTATTTGGTCCCGCCCGGCGAGGTGCTGGAGGAATATCTTGAATCCTACAGTATGACCCAGACCGAACTATCCGCCAGGACAGGGCTGACCAAGAAAACCATCAATGAAATCATCAAGGGGAAATCGCCGATAACATCAGAAACCGCTTTGAAGCTGGAGCGCTCACTTGGCCGTCCAGCACATTTCTGGAACAACCTGGAAAGGCAGTTCCAGGAAGATCGCTCTCGTTTTGCCGAAGAAAAACGACTGGAAAATCATTTGGATTGGTTAAAGAAGGTACCTCTACGTCACCTAACCAAGCTGGGGTGGCTTCCTAAAAAAAGTGACAAAATTTCACAGCTCACTGAGGTGTTACGTTTTTTCGGTGTCGCCTCCCCTGAGCAATGGTTAACCGTGTGGCAGGAGCATCAGGTTGCATATCGTCAGACAGTGTGCTTTGAGGCTTGCGCCGAGTTTGTATCCGCTTGGCTTCGGAAGGGCGAGATTGATGCCCGGCAGATAGATTGTGAACCCTTTGACAGAAAACGTTTTCAAGAGGCTCTTGATATCATTCGAGGACTGACTATGGATGAGCCTAAAATTTTCCAACCTCGGTTAGTTGACATTTGTGCCTCCGCTGGAGTGGCCGTGGTTTTCATTCCAGAGCTTCCTGAGGCAGGCGTATATGGCGCAACACGATGGTTAGGCGATAAAGCCGTTATTCAGCTAAGTCTTCGCTATAAGAGTAATGATCATCTTTGGTTCACATTTTTTCATGAAGCAGGTCATATAATCAGGCATGGCCGCAAAGAAATCTTTATCGAGGGCAATGGCATGGATAGCGAGAAAGAGGAAGAGGCCAATGCCTTTGCCCGCGACAGACTGATCCCCCCTGCCGATTACCACCGGTTTATTGCGTCATGGGATGGGCGATCTTTAGCGCCTATAGAAGCCTTTGCCGGAAAAATAAAAATCGCTCCAGGTATTATTGTGGGCCGATTACAATACGATAAACGTCTGCCTAATTCCCACGGAAATAAACTCAAGGTCTTTTTCCTCTGGTCGGATTAGGCCCGGAAAAGGAGTAACGGCACAGCTTCACCCACACACAATTTTGGGCATGCAGGTTCAACTGAACACTCGAATCAAACAGATCACGGACTGCGTCGAGGAAATTAAGGCAGCATTATGAATCGCGAAAAAAATAAAAAAAGGGCAATTAGATTATCTGCAAACATCCTCAACTACTTTGCGGCATTTACTGAAACAAGGTTCAATTTCAGAACACTCATAAACTACCGATGGACAGACAATGAGCTGACCCTTGATTTAGGAATATTTCAGGACTTTCAAGATAAACTCTTACAAAGAATAAAGACTGGAGACAGAGCCCCTCTTACAGTAAAAAATAATGAGCACGTTCTTTCGCTTTCATGCGATGATCTCTTATTGGAGATCAACAAGGCATTATCTGATAAATTTGGCCTGAAATATCTTAAATCATGTATTGAGCAGGAAATTCAAAAGGTGGCCGAGCGGGATGTCGTCTTTATTGCAACCGAAAAAGGACTGCGGGCCGCTGACAAGGCCGACCTTTCAGAACTAGAGATTGAAAAACAGAATTCACAGATATTTCTTGACGGTTGCCGGAAGTACAATCTTTCCCTCAGAAAACAGATCGAAATTATCCTTATTGAGCTACAGAAAAGACAGATTGACCGTTTAAAAGATGAACTTAGCATTGAGCATGTTCCTGCATCAACCTTTAATCCTGCCAATTACCTGAAAAAACATTTTGATGCGCTTCAGTCTATTGCACGGGATACCCTGTCCCAAGAGGAATATATCAGCAGTGTCAGACAGTATTTCAAGGAAGGAGTTGATGACATTGTTCTATATGATTTGTTTATCAGCATACAAAAATATGCCAGATACAACACCGTCGGAACAATCTATCTGTTTTTTCACGAGCTGAACAGGCGAACCGATAATGACGTTATTGAAGGGTATCCGATATTTTTTATTGAGCTTAATTTATCGCTTGGCGCTGAGAAAGTAGAGATTTCATTTTCAAGAGATCTTTTGCTGATTAATACTCCCGCTGTTAATTATTTCAAATTCCCATCAATTCTAACCACCTCAAGATCATCAACCCTCAAAAACGCAGTCTCCAACCTTGGCGGGATGGAGGTTTTTTTGCAGGCTCAGTACGGCTGGAATGAACCATTTGTGCTGGAGCCTCATTTCAGACCGATAAAAGCCCAACAAGATATTTACCCGTATATTAAATGCCGCATTGGATTTCAGGTTGTCAGCAACGAAAATAAGAAACTTCTCGATTATTCAGAAATAATGACACGGCTTGAATCAGGCGAAAAGAAGGCTACCAACTTAAGGCGGGACACTTTCGAACTTTTTGTTTTTGATTATCGTAAAACATCAATTGTCCAAAATTGACATAACATATCCATGTAGGGTGCATTCTATGCACCATGGTGGTGCATAGAATGCACCCTACATAATTTATTGAAATTACAGAATGTCCCGCCTTAAGTTGGTAGCCGAAAAGAACAAGTTTGTCGATTTTATCTCGGATTATATTGACGGGAATGTGGAAAACACCCAGAACGTGATTGACAGTGAATTTATCGAAAAATACCCGATCAAAAGCGCCAACAGATACATTTCCGATAATCCTTTAAATCTGAATAGTTCTCAAAAGAGAATCCTCCTTGCTCTCAATAAGCCAAAGAATAAGATTATTGTTGTTGATGGGCCGCCCGGAACCGGTAAATCCCACACGATTGCAGCAATAACTTACTGTGCCAATCAGGAGGGAAAATCGGTTGTCATCACATCACACAAAAAGCAGGCACTTGACGTGATCGACCGGATGCTTACGGACAAGTTCCGCGGCTTGCATCCCAATGCGAAACCATCGATCATCAGGCTGTCTAAAAACGGCAAATCAATAAACACACTTGAGAACTCTTTTCAAAATGCGGTGATAAACGCAGCGGGAAACCGGGCAAATAACTACAACGAGCAGGCTGTTGAACAAGATGAAAAAGAGTTAAAAAGTTCTGTTTTCGAAAAAATAGAAAAGCAGATTTCTTCATCCGGCGAATACAGGGAAAAAATTTACGATCTGTTTGAGTTTGAGCAGATACAGAGCCGACTTATTGGTTCCGGCGAATTTTCAGATGACGATTTTGCTCTTCCCAAAGGCGATGCTTTAGCTGCGATTAATTTTGAAAAAATACAAAAATTTGCCGAAGATCCGATTATTGACAATTTCAACGATATCAGTCTGACAGCATTCCGGTTTCTTCTAACACGCCGGAAAGATATTCCGAAATTTCTTCATGCCTGCGAAGAAATCAACCTTCATCCCAGCGAGGAGCTTGATTTTGAAACAGCCCTCACTGAAGTTCCGAAGTCTTTTATCGATTTAATAGAAACGTCCATAAAATCCTTTAAAAAGGATATGCCAATTTCAGCGCTTCAGTCAGGCGATATCCCAGGTGCATTCTTCAAAAAGCTGTTCGGAAAGGCTCCTGACAGGAAGGTTCTGGAGCAACTGCTCAAGTCATTAAAGAGCTTGAAATGCGCAAATATTATTGAAGAAATTGTGCGCTTGAAAAATGTGCCGGCAAACGAACTCACTTTGGATATGGCTTCTGAGGGAATTTCAGCGCTTCAAACAGCCATCTCTCTGAAGAAGCACAGGGACATCATTGACGAATATCGAGAAGTGGCCGGAAACAAAGAAAAGAGCATTTCCGAAGTCTATGATATACTTGATAGCGTGAAAGATGCTCTTCAAAAGGTAGATGCGGAGCTTTTCAACTCCATTGAAGCGCTTTTCAAACATTATGGAACAATGCTTGCCATGCTCAAAATTTCAAGCGAAAAATTAGGCGCTTTATCGCGGCTTAACAATCTTACGAGCGCTGAAGTCGATATCTGGAGATGGATTCAACTCCACTACACACTTTCCAGAAAAACAATTGTAGATCTGTTTAACAAAGATGATCTCGATGCCTTTAATAGACTCAGGCAGAAACAGGTTGAACACAAAAACGACCTTAGGATGAAAAATCTCAACAACTTTCTGGGGGATGTCGCCAGGATCAAGGCCTCTTTTGCCGGAGGGAAAAGGCTGACGAGTACGCAGGCCAAGGTGCTTCTGGAAAACGTATCAGGAATTATTGCCGAACCCGACATGATATCAAGACACTTTCCAATGGATGAAGACCTGATTGATCTTCTTGTCATTGACGAGGCGTCCCAGGTTTCTATTGCCGAGTCAATCTCCCTTATCCTGCGGGCAAAGCAGGTCGTTGTCTTTGGTGATGAATACCAGTATGGCGCTGTCGGCGCAATTAACGTGAGCTCAAAATATTCCGCCGCATATTTCAGGGACATCATAAATGCGTATCAGGATGATTACAGTGCATCTGCGACGGAGCAGGAGGTAAAAGAGCTGATTGAAGAGGTCTCCAAAGAAATAGATGAGGATGAGCAGGAAGCTGAACAGGCATTGCGCCCGCCGGAGGATAACGCAGGCGCAGTCCTGTGGCTTAAAACCTTCAATATCCGCACATCAACACTCAGTTTTGCCAGAGCCATTGCAAATTACACTACGTCTCTCCGTGAGCATTACCGGAGTTTTCCTGAAATTATAGATTATTCAAATGAATTCTTCTACAAGCCCGCTCTGCTCGATCTCAGCATCAACCGGATACGCACAAAACCGATAGGCGAAGTCTTGCAGTTTATTCCTGTGCAAACCAGAGGAAATTCCGGCCGCAATGTAAACTATGATGAAATAGATGCCATTGTTCACGATCTGGACAGCCGTATTAAAAACGGCTTCAAGGGGAGTGTAGGCATTATTACCTCTTTTCGTGAACAGCAGGCAAAAATGGAGCAGGTGTTGAATGAAAAGCTTAACATGCCGGAACTGAAAAGAAATCATGACCTGGCAATATGGTTTGTGGGCGACGTCCAGGGCGAAGAACGCGATATTGTATATTACTCCCTTGTGGAAAACAATAAATACGGCAACGCTGATTTAAGGAACATTTATCCGGTTATCGGTGGTACAGCGGATAATATCAGGAAGTTAAAGATGCAGAGGCTCAATGTGGGTTTCAGCCGTGCAAAAGACACAATGGTCTTTGTGCACAGCATGCCGGTTAATGAGTACAGTAAAACCAGGCTTGGTGATGCTTTAAAGCATTATGACAAGCTTCTTGACGAAAATAAAAAGAATGATTTTTTCATCGAAGACACGGCAATTTTTGAATCGCCGCCGGAAAAAGATCTCTATAACCTTCTCATCAGCACAAACTTTGTGAAAACACACAGAGAGTATATAAAAATCATTCCACAGTTCAAGATCGGAGAATACATCAGGGCAGAATACGCAAAGCAGATACCAAAATACAGGGTGGATTTTCTCATGACCTTTTCAAAAGGCAGCAAAGAGCAGGCCCTGATCCTGGAATATGACGGCGTGGAATACCATACAAAAAACCCGGATATCGTGACCGGTCATAATTTTTCGCAAGAATATCTTGATTATGACATCAGCCGCCAGATAGAGCTTGAAAGTTACGGCTACCGCTTTTTGCGGCTGAATAAGTTCAACCTGCGGCCAGAGCATGAAGGCGAAACAAAGACGGATGTTTTGGATAGACTTTTGAGAAAGGCGTTTGCAGTTGAATGATACGGTTTTTTTCTCCTCGCAATTTGTGGGATATGAAACGATTTTATGAGCAGTATGCAGCTCATGAAAAACTGCGACAAGCTGTCGCAGAACTTCTATGGACATCATCCTGTGCGCTAAAAAAGGTTGGAAGGAATAGAGAAGATACAAAGGGATAAAAACGTAATGGATCAATCAGAGATAGTAAAGCTAATAAAAAAGGGCGAATCCAAAACAGTCGAATTTAAAGAAACATTTGATAACAAAACAATCGAAACGGCTGTTGCCTTCGCTAATACAAGAGGAGGGCATATTTTTATTGGGGTTTCCGATAAAGGCGCTAAAAAGGGTGTTCAGATCGGAAAGGAGACTTTAATTGGCTGGACTAATAAGATTTCTCAAGGTACTCAGCCTCGGATCATACCGGAGGTTGAATCATCGGAAATTGAGGACAAAATCATTGCTGTTATCCAAATCAAAGAATTCCCCATTAAGCCTGTATCAACGAAGGGGAGATGTTACCGGAGGGTGGGGAATAGTAATCGTCTAATGACCCCTCAGGATATCGCTGAAATGCATTTACATTCCACCGGTACGAGCTGGGATAAAATGCCGGCTCCAGATGCCACGATGTCCGACATCGACCCTGAAAAAATCAAAAGATACATCAGACGGTCAAGCGATGCAGGGAGAAGAGATGTTGGAGACCATGAAGAACCTTTTGAAATTCTTAAAAAGCTGGAACTCGTCAAGGAAGGCAAACTGACATGGGCGGCGCTTCTTCTCTTCCGGAAAGACACAAAATACCTTCGTTCCCAGGGCCTGGTTCATTGCGGCAGGTTCAAAGAGGAAACCATTGTCATTGATAATCGAATGATTGAAGGCACGATTGTTGAGCAGATAGACGAGACGATGGATTTCATACGTAAAAATATCAGTGTAAAGTTTGTTATGACAGGGAAACCTCAAAGAGATGAAGTGTGGGATTATCCTCTTGAAGCCATACGCGAATCTATCATCAATGCCGTGTGTCATAGAGACTATACAATGCCGTCAAATAGCGAGATAAGGATATATGATGATCGGCTAACCATTTGGAACCCAGGTGGTCTGCCTCTGGGTATTACCATGGATGATCTTTTAAAACCTCATGGGTCTGTTCTCAGAAACAAGGGAATTGGCGCCGTATTATATGACATGGGGTTGATAGAGCAATGGGGCAGCGGCATCAGCAAAATGCTGAACCTTTGCTCTTTGGCAGGTATCCCGGAGCCTCATTTCGAAGAATATCAGAGCGGCTTCCTTGTGGAATTCAGGAAGAATATTTACACAGAGGAATATTTACGCAGCCTCGGGTTGAATGAAAGGCAGATTAATGCGATAACTTTTCTCAAAGAAAAAGGGAAAATTTCGAATAAGGGCTATCGGGAACTATCGGGTCTTTCCGATGAAGGTGCCAGGAAGGACCTGAATGAACTCATCGAAAAGAATATAGTGGAGTCAAGAGGTAAAGGAAGAAGTATACATTACATTCTGAAGTGAGTTGGCGATTAGTTGGCGATTAGTTGGCGATTCTGGCAATTAGTTGGCGTTTTTTGGACAAGGTAATTGAATCAGTTAGTAAGACGAGGGAAACAAAGCATATCGAGACCTTTGAAAAAAGGTAATTTACAGGATTTCAGGGACATCCTGAGCCGGAGTACGATAATGACCGCTCGCGCAAGACCTTTGAAATACGTTTTGCTTTGGCAAAAGACCAGATTACCGAACAAGTCACAGGTGAAGTTACAGGTGAAGTTCAGGAATTCTTAAAAATACTGCATGCGCCTATGAGCCGCTCAGAAGCTCAGATCGCTCTCAACCTGAAAGGACAAGCAAACTTCAGGGATCGCTATTTGAAGCCGGCTCTGGATTTAGAACTTGTGGAAATGACAATTCCGGATAAACCGAAAAGCCGTTTACAAAAATACAGGCTTACAGATAAGGGCAAAGAATTGGTTGAACAGAACCAAGCGGGAAAATGATCATGATACATTTAATGGCATTAAAAACGGTACGGAAACGGCTGGAGGCAAAACCTGCGTAGTGCAATACAGAATACAGATGATGTCAGCGGGAATCGGGGGCAGCATATTATTGCCTTTTTTCTTCGGGAATTAGGTATACTGTCACTGGAATTCGTAAAACTTCAGAGGTTGCAGAATGAATGATCCAAGAGGTTCACTTTGGCGCAAGTGGGACTTACACGTCCACACACCAGATTCACTTGTCCACAACTACTCTGGCCCGGATCCTTGGGACAGATTCCTGAGCGATATTGAAGCACTCCCTCCCGAATTCAAGGTAATCGGGATTAACGACTATATCTTCCTCACTGGCTACAAGCGTATTCTAGAAGAACGAGCAAAGGGGCGACTCTCTAATATCGAGCTGTTCTTGCCGGTTATTGAATTGAGGATAGACAAGTTCGGCGGAAGCCTTGGTCATCTCAGCCGTGTGAACTGCCACGTTATTTTCTCGAACAAACTCAAGCCTGAATTGATAGAGCAACAGTTTCTTAACGCGCTTTCGAGCAAATACGTTCTTTCACCACAGTACGAACATCTCAGAAAAACCCGCAAGTGGGCTGCATTGCCCACACGTGACAGTCTTGAAGACTTGGGAAAAATGATAATTGAAAGCGTACCCGCTGATGAACGGATGAAATTCAACGCACCTTTAATCGAAGGATTCAATACCTCACAGTGGAGCTCCATCGGATAAATGAGCGCATCATCTCACTGGCAGAACAATGCACAGATGAGCACCGCCTCCAACTGAACAATCTTTTATCACAAAAGCAACTCGAACTTGATGCACATGAAAAAGCCAAGCCGACAGAGATTCCGGAGCCCGATAACGATCCAGTAAAGCAAAAAGAAATTGCCGAAGTAGCGGAAGCAATTGAGTTGAAGAAAACGCAACTCACTAAATACGAAAACAATATCTTGCTGATGAATGAGAAGCAGGCGCGATTGACGGCACTTATATCTACCACTAACAACCTACTTGAAAGATTGGATAATCTGGATCGTCAGGTGCAAGCGTTTAAAGATGGCAGTAGGGATGAATTCCATGCCATAGACGTTCCACAAGAATCAATTTTAAAATATTCCATAGACAAACAGCCGCTACTGGACAAGCAGAAGGTCTTTACTGCCGCCAAGAGGGAAGCCGACCAAGAACTTGATACTCAAGTAGAGGGAAGCCTTGCGCAAAAAATGAAGCTGACAGAAGCCAAAATCAACGAACTACGCACCAAGCTTGATGAGCCAAACAAAAAGTATCAGGCCTATACATCCGCATTAAAGGCGTGGGAAAAAAAGAAAAGTGAAATATTAGGAACAGAAAGTACAACTGGTACACTAAACTTCTACAAGAAGCAGATTGAGGAATTGAAAGCTGTTCCCGCTCAAATGAACGATGTGTCTGCTCAGCGACTGACGAAAGCGAAGGAGATACATTCGGTTATTCTGCATTTGGCAGAGACATAGCGTGAACTATATGCCCCAGTACAAGAGTTCATAGAGAAAAGACCACTAGCAAGGGACAAGTTTCAGCTCAATTTTGAAGTTGGAATTGTTGACACAGGATTTGAAGAATCTTTCTTTGAGTACATCAATCGTGGAGTCACAGGCTCATTCTGCGGAGTCGAGGAAGGGCACAAAATGCTGGACGAGATTTTCCAACGACAAGATTTTGATACAGAGCGCGGAATGGAAATCTTTTTACAAGAAATCGATGATGCACTCTGTAAGAACAGAAGGTCTGGAGGGAAGCCAGTTAAAGTGGTTGAGCAAATGCGAAAGGGCAAAAGTGTGTTAGAACTTTACGACATGATTTTTTCCCTGGGTTATCTGAAGCCACGATACTCCTTGAGAATGGGAGACAAGGAACTCGGCGAGCTGTCACCCGGAGAGCGCGGAACACTTTTGCTCATCTTTTATCTTCTGGTCGACAAGGACGATATTCCGTTGATCATTGATCAACCAGAAGAGAATCTAGACAACCAAACTGTGTATGAATTGCTTGTGCCTTGTATGAAGGAAGCAAAAGAGCATCGACAGATTGTGATGCGGTAGTATGCGATGCGGAGCAAGTCATATGTGCCGACTTGGATAAGAAAGGCAACTACAGGATGACCTATATTTCGGGAGCAATTGAGAGCCCGGAAATAAACAAAGCAGTTGTAGACATCCTTGAAGGCACTATGCCAGCTTTCGATAACCGTGACTCAAAATACTATTAAGGTCTATTTTAGAGTATCAATATCCAACATATAACTGCACCTGACTGGTGTTCCGCTATGCTCCACACCGGCCAAGTGAGTTAGACGATGGCCCTGTAAATTGAAGCAAAGTTCTTCATTAGACGAAGACCTATGATCGCTTAGAATCCGGGAGTATTTCATGGTAAAGACCGACCTTACAGATGAAGAAAAGAAACTGATTATTGAGGCGCTGAATAACAATATTGAACTGCCTCCGGAGCTGATGATAAAGCTCTTTCCTGGTCTGGCCGAAAAGTTTGATGTTGCTAAGCTGGACAGGGCTAAGATTGTTACACTTGAATATGCGGGGAAAAGAAGCGAGGCCGCTATCCTGAATCAGGGTTCTCCGACGGATGCCGGATCGCCGCTTCAGGTTGAACGGTGTTTTAAAGGCGGCAGTCTGACGGGTGAGACCCAGCTTGATTTGTTTGAAAGAGCAAAGGATGGAACGGATGATAACTGGCAGAACCTGATTGTGCAGGGGGATAACCTGCAATTTCTAAAGACCTGTTGCCGGAATGCAGATCCGCTGATCAAGGACAGGGTCAAGGGCAAGGTGAAGCTGTTTTATATTGATCCGCCGTTTGGAACTGGTGATGAATATGGCAGCACCGAAGGTCAAATGAGTTACACAGCAAAATTGAAAGGCTCAGAATATGTTGAAGCTCTTCGAGAACGTATGATTTTCCTAAGGGGAAATCTGGCATCAGATGGATGTTTAGTTCTTCGCATCGACCATCATTTCGGACATTTTGTAAGAGTTATATTAGACGAGCTTTTTGGGCGAGAGAACTTCAGGAATGAAATTGTAATAAACCGGATTTTTAAGAATGTTTTTGGTGAAAGTAAATTTATCCCTGCCTCTACAGACACTTTGTACGTTTATTCCAAAAGTAGTGCTTTTGAATACAAAGATGTTAAAGTCGAACGTGATAAGCCGAGGAAACCTTTTTGGAGACATATGGATGATTCCGCTGGAATTAGACACCCACAAGAGAGATCGATTTTTGGTGTTGTGCTATATCCTCCACAAGGGAAACATTTTAAATACAATCAAAAGGCTATAGACAAAATGATCCCAGAAAAAAGGATTCGTCTGAAATGCCAAAAATGTGGGCACATACATAATAGTCTTAATTCTAAATGGGATGGTTGTCCAGTATGCCAAGAGATGAAACCAAAGCTTCAATACTTAGTTAAAGAAAGTACACATATAAATTTACAATCAAATTGGACTGATATACCAGGCTATAGCACTTCATGGAACTACCCTACCGAAAATTCTGAATAATTACTTGAACGCGTTATCAGAACATGTTCAGTTGATGGTGACCTCGTAATGGACGTATTTGCTGGCTCCGGCACCACAGCCGCGGTTGCCGAAAAGCTCGGCAGCCGCTGGATTGTATGCGATTTCGGCAAACATGCAATCTACACAATGCAAAAAAGAATCCTCAGAATCGGCGAGTCAAAGGCACTTGGAAAGGATGTAAAGAAAAACCAAAAATACGGCAAGCTCCCAAAACCGTTTTGCGTGGTTTCCACAGGGGCATATGATTTTTCACGCATCATAAAGCTCAGGGAGAACAAGGATGCCTATATTGATTTTGTGTTAGGTCTTTTTCAGAGTAGCCGGGATGAAAAGGATTTATCAGGCAAATACAGGCTTACCAATATTTTTGGTGAAAAGGACGGTGATCCGGTTGAGGTTTACCCTGTCTGGAATGACGAGTATTTGAAAAACATCAGGATTGATGAGAAGTATCTTAAAGGGATTATTTTGCAGTCCCGCGGCAAGCTAAAGGGCAATTATTATATTATCACACCGGAGACATGCACCCTGATTGGCGATACGACCATGAAAAACAGCGCCAGCAATGATGTGCATTTTAAGATGCTGAAGTTTCCCTACAAAATACTGGATAAGCAGGAAAAGCGTTTAAAAGGGCTTGACGGGCTTGCGATGCTGCTTGTTGATGTTGATTATGACGGTAAATTTTTTGATATGGACAGAACCGTATTTGCCAAAGATGTTGGCAATTACGGCGTTATTAAAATGACCGGTTTGACAAAAAGCATTGCCGTTATTGCTATTGACAAGCATGGAAATGAGAGCAAAGCTTTTATAGTGTGAAGGTAGAAGGTAGAAGGTTGATTATCAAATCATGCGTGATCATACAAAACTTCGGGCATTTGAGTGGTTGAAATACTTTAGCCTAAACACCTGAGCAGTTACTGCGTTTTTTTTGAAAGGAGGGTCGCATGCAAGAAAGCATTCTAACAACTGATCAGTATGAAAATCTTAGTAAAAAAATTATTTATGCAGTTGATACGAGATACAGAATTATTCCGCTTAATTCATTAAAGCATCCTAAATATCACTTAAAAGCTCCCATCTACGTTACTCTGGAATTTGAAGAAGATAAAGTGATTGCGAGTTTTGATGATATAGAGGCTTTTTCTTATGCAGATACCACTTCTGAAGCCATAAACTTGCTTTCCGACGAAATTATTCAGATTTTTGAGGATTTGCTGGAAGATAAAGAGAATCTTGGCAGTCTGCCTCGAAAGTGGTTGCAATATCTGGAGGAAATCATCGAATGCAAATAAAAAAGAATGAGATTGGGAAAATTTTCAAAAAGCTCAAGCTTGAGGTAAGGTCTACAAAACACCGATATGGGTGGTTTACTTTTCAAGAGAGAAAGATATTGAGGGTTCATTACTCACATGGCAAAGGAAGCATTCCAGGAAGGGTCTCAGATAAAATCAGAAGTCAATTAAAGCTTACACAAAAGGATTTCAGGAATCTTATAAACTTTCCACTGTCACTGAAGGATTACGAAACAATCCTGAAAAAAAAGGGGCTAATTTAGGACATATGCATTTACCCACGTTTTTCAAACTTTGGTGCAAGCAATGCATCTCCTTTTTTTCTCAATGAGAGAGAAGGAAAAATGAGATTAGTTAAGATAAAATGGCAAAGCGACCGAAAAGACAGAAAGCGATCAAAAGATTGAATTTGTCTGATCACACACTGGATATAAATATCCGGAGGTGCAATTACAACAAGTTTAATTTTTCAGATGTAGAGGACTATGTCAGTGAGATAGTCGGATCGCGTGATTATCAGTACGATGCTATTAAACAAAGCATGATTTATCTTTGGGGTGGCAGTTACAAAAGCATTACTGAGCTTGGAAAGGAGAATTACAAACAAAAATTGCAGATTCAACAGCGGTTTGGGACCGAAGAAAATTTCCTTCGCCAACTACCACTCCCTGACCGCTTGTCCGGTGTTGTTCACATGGCCACCGGCACTGGAAAATCTTATGTAATCTTTGCCATTGCCTGGGGGCAGCAGGGGACGCTCTTACCTATTTAACTTGCAATTTGATTCACACATGTGAATGATATGAAAAAAAATATTTTTTAACAAGGCCTCCTTCATCGGGAAAAACTACTATCATCAAGAAAGTGATCAAAAAACTGGGCATTCCTTCCAATGGATTTTATACAGAAAAAGAGAGAGTAGTTGGAAAAAGGCTTGGTTTCTTAATGAAGACCCTTGCCGGCTTTGAATTTTACGGCATTACGGGCTTTGATTTTTATTGGTACGCTAGTTTTAGGATTGCCTGGATCAACTTGCCAAGGGCAAGGAGCCCGGAAAAGTAAGAATTGTGCTGGAGTAAAAAATGAAATCGCTGAATCCCAAATACCTTCAAAAGCAGCCGATTACCCATAACCTTCTGCAAACCATCCGCAGAATTGCGGAATATAAGGGCAAGCAGGATCTATATTCGGAATCGACCTGATTCGAAGGATTCTAAGAGAGCAGAAAAATATGGGTAAGCTTAAATGCCTTAGGCCGCGGACCCAATGCAAAATGGAGAAATAGGTAACATACCTAATTAATAGGTATTGAACACTTTTAAATACCTATATAACAGATAACATTCTGGAACTATGGCAAAAACATAAACAGACTTCAAGACCTTCTGAAAAGCTCTTTGCGGATGATCAAATAGATATGTTCAGGAAGACCCCCAAACTCCTCATGTGGTACGACCAGGCGATAACGATAACAGGAGATGAATGACTATGGCAAAAATAGAAGGGTTCAGGATTAAAAATTACCGCGTGTTGCAAGACGTGACACTCGGAAAACTATGGAACATGCAACAAGCTAAGCCACTGACGCCTATGACTGCGGTTATCGGGAAAAACGGTGTCGGCAAGAGTTCTCTGTTCGATGCTTTTGGCTTTCTTGCTGATTGCCTGAAATTGGGTGTTGAAGAAGCCTGTGATACCAGAGGGAGGGGAGGATTTGATCGTATTCGTTCTCAGGGAAGGAATGACCCGATTGAGTTCCATATCTATTACAAACAAGATAGAACTGCCCGACCGATCACTTATGAACTTTCAATTGATGCAGATGAAACCGGTCGCCCTTACGTAAAACTGGAACGTCTTCGTCAGCGGCGCAAAGGACAAAAACATGGCTGGCCTTTCTCGTTTCTTTTGTTGAATGAAGGTAAAGGAGTCGTGTGGAAAGGAGAGGAATCGGGGCAGCAGATTGATGAGAGCAAAGTCCAGCTTGACCTATTTCAGTTGATGAAGAAAGTTGAATCAGAATCAACAACAGAAGAAAGCCGGGAAACAGAAGTTATTGAATTGGAGGACAAACGCAGACTTGGTATCGCAACCCTTGGCGCCTTGAAACAACATCCACGGATATCGGCCTTTCGACAGTTCATCGAAGGATGGTATTTGAGTTACTTTACACCGGATGCCGCCCGCAGCCTGCCCTTGGCCGGTCCACAAAGGCATTTGAATATCAAAGGAGATAATCTCGGCAATGTCGTTCAGTTCATGGAGCGCGAACACCCCAAACGTTTTAAGAGCATTCTGAATCGCATCGCCGAAAAAATACCATGCATCGATAAGATTGATACAGAAGAGAGCCCTGACAAACGATTGCTTCTTCGTTTTAATGACAAAGGTTTCAAAGACCCGTTTTATGCCCAGCAAATGTCTGACGGTACGCTTAAAGTGTTTGCTTATTTGCTGTTGATGGAAGATCCAACACCTCCGCCATTCATCTGTATTGAAGAGCCTGAAAACGGTCTTTATCACAAACTCCTTGAAACTTTGGCGACTGAATTCCGAGCGCACGCAACCGGCAAGAAAAATGCTCCGCAACTCTTTATCACAACCCATCAACCCTATTTTGTCGACGCTCTCTCGCCGGATGAAACATGGATTCTTGAAAAAGGTGCGGACGGATTTGCGAACATCCGCAGGGCCAGCGATGATGCAACTGTAAAGGCCATGGTTGATGAAGGCTTACCGCTTGGCAGCCTCTGGTACAGCGATTATCTGGATGCGGGGTAAGCCAAATGCATTTTGAAATCCTCGTGGAAGATGCGTCAGGAAAAATCGCGTTGAAATCGATTTTGAAAAAAATTCTTGGTCCAAACGGGCAAGATTACACCTATAGAATTATTTCCTGCAAAGGCATTGGCCGTATTCCCAAAAATCTAAGAGGAACGATAGATCCGCAGAAGGCGATCTCCAGAGATCGGATACAGTTACCTTTTGGCCTACTATGTCGGGACAGGAAAAACCATTGAAGCGGGCTTGATCATGCGCGAGCTCAAACTGCGCGCCAAAAACGGAAACGACGAAGTGAAAAGTTGGTTCGTCGAAATCGAAAGCAAAACAAACGTAGAGGTGTCTCATGTTTGATAATACGGCAGATATCATAAAACAAATCTCCCTCGGTGAAGACTCTGTTCTCGAACTGAAAACCGTTGATTTCGGCGGAGATAAAATTACTGGTCCACACCGAAACAGCATGGCAGATGAACTTGCTGCCATGGCTAATACTCATACAGGTGTTGTCCTGCTAGGCGTGGATGACAAATCAAAGGCTATATATGGCATACCACAGGACAAGCTGGATATCGTCGAAACATGGTTGCGGAGCATCTGTAATGACCTGGTTGAGCCGCCATTGGATTGCGTCATTCGCAAAATTCCGATTGCCGCCGAAAACAGTGATGAAAAAATCATTATTCGCGTGGATGTTCCCAGAAGTTTATTCGTGCATCAAAGTCCGGGCGGTTATTTCCGACGCATCGGCAGTTCTAAACGTCAGATGAAACCGGATGTGCTGGCCCGACTGTTTCAGCAGCGCAGTCAAACCCGCTTGATACGCTTTGATGAACAACTGCTCGCCAATGCCGATCCTGATGTGCTCGTCCCCAGCTTATGGAAGCGGTTCAGAACCGTTATATCGTCGGTTAATGATCAGGAATTTCTGCGGAAAATTCAGCTCATTGCAATGGATGAAGACGGTGTATTGCGACCGACCGTCAGCGGTGTGCTGATGGCTGCGGAACACCCGCAAGAATTCATCAAGACCGCTTATATTCAGGCGGTTTGCTATCGTGGTGCTGAACGAAACGCATCCTATCAACTCGATGCAAAGGAGATCACGGGGCCGTTGGATCTGCAGGTGCGGGAAGCGTGCAAATTCGTTGAGCGCAATATGCGCGTTTATGCTGTTAAGGCACCAAATCGTATTGAAACGCCACAGTTTTCGATGAATGCGGTGTTCGAAGCCGTTGTCAATGCGGTTGTACATCGCGATTACTCCGTTTATGGATCGAGAATCCGCCTGCATCTTTTTTCCGACAGGCTTGAAATCTTTTCACCGGGAACGATCCCAAATACTATGACCATTGACAGTCTTTCGGAACGGCAATCGGCACGTAACGAGTTGCTGAGTACCCTGCTGGCGCGCTGCCCGATGAATGTCAATGCCATCGGCAGCCAGCGCAGTTATATCATGGATAAGCGGGGCGAGGGTGTGCCGATCATCATCACCGAAAGCGAAAAACTGTCAGGGCGTAAGCCGGAATATCAGTTGATAGATGATGCGGAGCTGAAATTAACCATTTTTGCTGCAAAGCCCCCCAATGAAGTATAGAGTATAGGGGTTCGGTCAAAAATAACTTGGTAGAATTTGCGCCCGAATTTGCCGTAGATTTAATTGATTTGATTGAGCAAAACCGCAGGAATAGCGAGCTATTTCGAGGACTTTTGCGATTGAAGATCGGTTAAAGATATGGTGAAGTCGGGATGCAAAAATGCCAAGTTATTTTTGACCGAGCCCTATGGATCAGGTTTGCGTTTTCTCCTTGTCCCGGCCATTGTAGCAATGTATCGCCCTTTGCTATCACGCTTGTTGTATCTGAAGATTGTATCGACCAGTCCGTTATGTAATTTCCCGAATGCTTGAACATAGCGTTTGCTCAACCAGCGATAGTACTTCTCCATACTCTTCATATTCTGTTTGAACACTATCCCGATAAGCTCGTCGATATACTCATCTGCATCATCATCAAAAAAGTGTGTCAGGTCGGCAGGCGGACCGCCTGGAATCGGTTGATATTCCTGGACGAACACGTAAGCTCCCGGCAGAGAATGGAGGAAACGAAAGCGCTCCACATCTTCGGCCAGACTGGTATTGTATCCATACATGCAGATAAATTCAACATTATCCCCGGGAGTAAAACATAGTATCTGATACTTGCGGCGGACGAGATCCAGGTTTTGAGTGTCATTGAGACTGAAATGGTAGACGCGTCTGGTAAACTTAAGATTAGAACAGTAAATTCGCCGGAGAATTCGCGCCTTTTCCTTGTCCAGCATACGAAGATCAAGGGTCTGGGTAAAATTGACCTGCAGGTTGCGCTGCGCTATTTCTTCCAGAAAATTGCCCGCATTGGGATGGGACAGGATGTTGTCATCAAGCAGTATGAGCTTGCGGCGACCATCCTCAAGCAAGGAATCGAGATTGCTCACTTGATGTGTCTTTCCTTCTTTGACGGGAACAATGCAGAAAGGACAATTAAAGGGACACCCGCGGGTAATGAAACCGATAGCCCTGTCCTTCAATTCGGGATAAAGTGTGTAATCGGCAGGAAGTTTCTCAATCTCGCTGGGAAGACGCTCCCGGATATCGACTCCGGAACCGCCAAGGATGATGGATTCGCCATAATAGTCTCGCAGTTTACTTATGCGTCTTTGAGATGCAGGAGAGTTGAAAACACAACTGGCATAGACCGTTTCAATACCCTTGATGAAACTATCCTTTCGAGCCAGGATAACCCGGCGGCCCTGTTCCTTGAAATAGCGACTGAGTTTCATCAGCGCCAGATTCGGCAGGCGGCTGTCCACGTCCAGAAGCAAAATGGCACCGCGGGGTATTCGAGTTCGACATTTTTCTTTGGGCTTCGTGGCGACAACAGGAATGGTCAGACGCCTTTTTTGTACGTTATTGGGAAATCCCAAAATGGCGTTGTCAGACAAGGTAACCACGAATTGCATTGCCGGCAGAAGAAGATCCATGAGCTTTATCCAGTCAGAAAAACCCTTTTTTGTGCAAAAGCGGTCAGGCCGGTTCAATAACAGCAGGCCGGGCATATTGAGCGGTGTTCCCGATCCTGGAAAGGCATCAATCATGTGGCGGACAACATCAAGAATCGGCAGTGCAGCTCGACGCTGCCAGGATCGCAGTTGAGACCATTCCTTTCTGAAATCACAGTTTCTCTCCATCCAGCAGCCTGTCTCTATGCTGATGTATTCCCTGAACGACCTACTCAGACGCCCCATGGTCCATTTTGCCGGAAAGCGCGATTTCAGAATCCCCTTGTAATGAAGTCGCGTTAAAAACGCCACTGGATCTGTGACAAGTGCTTCCTTGTTGAATAGCGAATAAAACCTGGTTACACGAAAAAAAGGATCCGTAAAATTGAAATCATCTGTCTGGTCGTGATGCTTCAATTCTGCGCCGTAGGCAAGCAGAAAGCAACGTGAATTGCCCGTACCCAATGCGGGTTTGCGAATCGGGAGAGCTGGCGGCAACAAATGGCAATCCTTTGCCGTCAATCTCTTGACCTGCCCCTT
>Ga0255371_10009_pt2 | contig 27475 bp, 28 predicted proteins | sample ANMaggSSYBR01I12_FD_182097 | JGI IMG/M metagenome (GOLD analysis project Ga0255371, IMG submission 182097) | Sediment cell enrichment communities from methane seep in Santa Monica Basin, California, United Staets - ANME aggregate JGI... | ecosystem: Environmental > Aquatic > Marine > Cold seeps >...
AATAAATTCTGGATCCCATCATAGACCGGGAATGGAAATTTATGAACCAGCTTCATCTAAAAGCTCTAAGAATCCACTTAATAAATACGGATCAAATTGGGTCCCTGAGGATTTTTCCAGCTCCCTGATAATCCTTTTTCTGGAATAAGCTTCCCGGTACGGCCTTTCGGAAGTCATTGCATTATAAGCATCTGCCAGAGTGACTATCCGGCTTATAAGTGGTATCTTATTTCCCTTAAGTCCCCTTGGATATCCTGAGCCATCCCACCATTCGTGCTGACATAGAATATATTCAGCAATGGGTGCCAGCACGGAGGAAGAGTTGGCTATTCTGTAACCTATCTCGGAATGTTTTTTTATCTCATCCCATTCTGACTTTTTTAGCCTGCTTTTCTTTTTTAAGATCCTTTCATTTATGGCCACTTTCCCTATATCATAAAGCTTTGCATGCAGGATAAGCTCATCCATCTTGCTCTCAGGCAATCCTATCTTCTCTGCTAATTTTTTTGAAAGGGACACTACTCTTTCAGAATAAGCTTCCGTTTTAATATTTCTTTCAAATAATGTCTTTGTAAGTGATTTTACTATTGAATTTTGGACACTTTTAGATGATAGAAGCTTACTTCTATACATAGAGTCTTCAGCTTTTTTCAGGACCGTGCTGATCCTCGTTCTTGTACTTATCTTGGTATTTGAACCAATTGATATGCTTATGGGTATTTTAAACCTTGCCCTTTTACATCTATGCAGTATCCTCTCTATGACTTCCTGTGCTTCTTTTGCTCTGGTAGCGGGAAGCAGTATAATAAATTCATCTCCTCCCCATCTTGCCAATATATCATCAGCTCTGCATGATTTCTTTATGATCCTGGCAGCATGCTTTAATAGCCTATCGCCCATATTATGTCCGAAAGCATCATTCACCAGCTTCAGGCCATTTATGTCTGCAATAATTATGCTCAGTGGCAGCTGCCGCGATTTGTTCAACCTTTTTAACTCTTCCTCAAAATATGCCCTATTATATAGTCCTGTAAGATTGTCATGAAAAGAAAAATGCCTGAGCTCTTTTTCAGCATTCTTTATATTTGTAATATTCCTCAATGATTCTATTGCGCCGATTATTTCATTATTGCTGTCAAATAAGGGTGAAGCCTCAATCCAGAGATGTATATTATTATCATTAAAAGTCACTTCAAGTTCTGCTACAAGATTATTTCCCTTTTTTTCTATAACATTATATTGCTTTTCTGGCTCCGGGAGATCTCCGATAATATAATCTATAAGAACCGGCCTCCTTTCACCATAAAAAGGAATGGAGTACTCGTAATCACCTTTTCCAAGCATATCTTCCTTCTTTGTTCCAGTAAGGTTCTCTATCGCCTTGTTCCAGGCTATTACTCTGCTCTTTTTATCTATTGCAAATGTAGCATCGGGTAGGAAATCAATAATATTTAAAAGAAGATTCTGGGATTCCTTTAATTTTCTTTCAGCGATTTTCTCACCGGTGATATCTCTTAATATTATTATTGTTCCTGTCCTTTTATTCTCATTATCAAGAAGGTGGGTGATCCTTAACTCCAGAAAAAGCTCCCTGTTATTAATTCCTACCACTTTAACTATTTTTTTCAAACTTTTTTCTGTTTTTAGATATTCCAGTATTTCTGAGTAATCAGAGAGTGCGCTATCTATCGATTTTCCAATATATGAATTGTTTAAAGAAAGTAGCTTGTAGGCAGCTTTATTTATATCGATTATTTTACTATCCTTATTTATCAAAAGTACTCCGTCATAAAGATTCTCTATTGTGACTTCTCTGGCAATGGGTCTTATATCCAAAAATTGATATTTAAAAATGGCAAGTGTTAAAAAAAGTCCGGTAATAGCGAAGCAAGCCGGAGTAATATCTATTCCCCTAAGACTCGACTGGCCAAAAGAGTATATAATATTACCTATAAAGGGAGAGAGTGAGGCAATTACCAGGACTCTGATTTGAAGCGAATAGAGCCTCTTGTGCCTGAATAATGAATAAAGCAGCATTACTGTGCCGATTCCCAGAAAAACATAGCTATATGAGACAGTAACCCAGTACCAGGGGCCATGCTCATAGAAGGCAATAATACCCGCCAGTCTATTTTGCTTAAGATATATATCCGGCCATAAAAGCCCATGCAGTTCATTGGTAGCGGCAAGGATGAAGGTCGCAGCAGGAATTAAAAATAAAAAATATTTGCTTTTATTTTTAATCAAACGATATATATTAGTATATCTTGATATAAAGAAAAAGAATAAAACGGGCGATGTAACAATCCCCAGATAGCTTATCTTTGTAAATAGTATTTTCAGTTCCAGGCCTGTAAATGCTGCTTCAAAAATAACAGCAAAACACCATATACTTATAGAAAGCATTAACAGAAAAAACTCTGACCTTACACGGTCGGTTCTCCGCATACCTATATAGACAGTGAGGGCAAGGGATATTAGAAATGCTGCGATCAATAAAATTATGAATAAATTAATCTGCAATCTATACTTCCTCTTTTATATCTATGGAAAACCTTCGCAATCAAGAGAACTTATTATATTAGTTTTTACTTGGAGCTTCAAGAAAAAATTAAAGGGTGCCTGGGATTATGCACTTAATTCTTTTTCAATTCTCTCAGATAGGAATATTTTCATTAATGACTGGTACAGTACATCTTTCTTGTTTGCCGGAAATTTTATCTCTTCAAGCATGGATTTCGGAAGCTTTAACTTTATCCCACTGAAAGCCGGTGCATCTGCCAAGCTTTTTATAAATATCCATACTTGAATATGTATATCTTGATAATATACACCTGCCAATATTTCTTAATACATTTTTCGATCAATAAGAATCAATACAATAAATATTGATAAGATGAGCAATTACTGATCCAGAGATATTTTTCTTTACATGGTAATATTATCTAGATATAATTACCTCATGGGTAAATATATCAAGAGACTTTTAAATATCGATACAAATTATTCCTCATTTCTCTGGGGTGCTAGAAGAACAGGAAAAAGCTACTGGATCAATCATAATTTCAATACTGATGATATAATACTCCTGGACCTGCTTCAAACAAATGTTTTTGCAGAATATGCTTCAAGACCATCTCTACTCAGGGAAAGATTTCAGAATACTAATAAATTAATTGTAATTGATGAGATCCAAAAAGCTCCGGTACTTTTAGATGAGATCCACTGGATGATTGAAAATAAAAAAATAACCTTCTTATTAACAGGTTCCAGTGCAAGAAAATTACGGAGGGGCCATGCAAATCTACTGGCTGGAAGAGCGCTGAGATATGATCTTTTGCCCTTCTCCTACATGGAAGTCGGAGAGATTGATCTGGAACCAGTGATGGTCTCAGGATTGCTTCCCCCGCATTTTTTGGCTAATAGGCCGCTTGATCTTATCAGGTCCTATATAGCAGATTATCTAAAAGAAGAAATCGCCCAGGAAGCCCAAATCCAGAAAATACCCCAATTCAATGAATTTTTAAGAGTAGCGGCACTGACTTCCGGGGAACTGCTAAATTATAATAATGTTGCCAGAGAGACCGGTGTTAGCAGCAAGATCATTAGATCATATTTTGATATTTTAGAAAGCACTATGCTTGGTTTCAGGATCCCTTCCTGGAAGCGCTCAAAGACAAGACGCCTTATAATGGCTGAAAAGTTTTATTTATTTGATGTCGGCATATCCAACTATCTTTCAAGAAGACAGCCGAAACAGGGAACACCTGAATTTGGAAAATCTTTTGAGCATTTTATTCTAATGGAACTCCGGGCATATAAGTACTATAGAAATCCTGAACTTGACATAACATATTGGAGGACCAGCACAGGATATGAGGTTGACTTTATACTTGGAGAAAAACAGATAGCACTGGAAATAAAATCAGGAAAACTGGTTCATGATAGTGACTTGAGAAGCCTGAAAATATTAAAAGAAGATGGAAAGGTAAAAAACCTCATAGTAATAAGTCAGGAAGAATATCCCAGAGAAGTAAGTGATATAAAAATAATTCCATGGAAGATGTTTCTGGAGATGCTCTGGGCAGGTGAATTTGGTATTTAGGAGTCTGTCCAAGAATTGGGACCTGAGCTTGCAGGCTGATATTTTTGAACAGATCAAGGCCTGAAGAAGAAGCGATATGGTACCCGCGATGACGAAAAACGAAAATATGTGTAAAAATAGTGACTGCCCGAAGGGTTGGACAATAAAACAGCAATACGGGTCGTTAAATCTCTTATGCAATGTACTACATTGCATAGGTCGCTTTGCCTTGCATCTTACTTTTTTATTGTCCAACAAGCCAAGATCCAATTCTCGGACAGGCTCCTAGCCTGATACTATTACCGCATTAAATGAAGCCTGCTATCGGAATTGAACCGATGACCTTTTCCTTGCCATTTACCTATCTTAATATAGTTAATAAAATAAATGAAAAATAAAAACCAAACAGCAAAAGAAAAAAGAGGATTTACAACAGAAGTTAATAATGATCTTTTTATAAACAAATCAGATATTGAACTTATACCTCTTTTAAAATCTAATGATCCCAGAGAGAGAACTTCGTCTGCAACAATACTGGGACAAAGAAAATCTGAAAAAGCTATTTTTGCTTTATGTGAACAACTTAAAAATGAAAAAGCTTTATATTCAAAGATTGCTATTTCTGAAACCCTTGGAAAAATTGGAAAACCTACAATAAAAAGGCTTGTAAAATATTTAGGTAAAATAGGAAATAACCAGCATAAGACTTTACCCGGGAAAATATTTAATAAATGGAGCTATTCCCTGCCAAGGGATATTATAGCAAGGACTATTTGTAAAATCGGAGATAGTATTTTAGTGGATTTAATAAGCGCTTGTTATGTCAAGCTCTGATGATGTTAAGCTAAGCAGTATCGAATACGCTGGGTTAGCCGACGTAACACTACTAAATAACCCTATCTTCCTTTTTTGCTTTGGCATCCATACCGCCTCCAATTGCACTTCCGATTGCCATACCAATACCAGCGCCAAAGGGTATCCCTATACCAATATTGTTTAAGCCTACACCAAAAACAATGCCCATCCCCGAACCGATTGCAATCCCAATTCCAATCCAGATTCCAAAATTTTCTCCCTCAGTAATCAGTTTGTGTTGTTTCTGAAGATGTTTGAGGATACTGTTAATCATCTTAAAATGGTTCTTTCGTTCTTCTTTGGACGCTTTGATTAAATTACCTGAATCTTCAGCAAGTTTTGTGATTTCTCCCTGAAAATTTTGACATTCAACACAATCGGCAGAGAAACCGGCAACTCTTTTTGCCATTCGAAGAAGTAGATCCAATTTATATTTTTTGTCATCTCTCTTGTTAAACTTATCTTTGTATCTGTCAATTTTTTTAACTATATCAATATACCAATCATTGTGATTTTCCATCGTATTCCTCCTTATTTACAGGCTCAATAATTTTGCATTATGTTGTTTAATGTTCCCAGCATATACGATGTTGCGACTGAAGTGAGCAACAGAATCGAACCATATATGCGCTGTTGTGGTTGGAATGGACCATTCCTATTTCTTCCTTATTAATATAGTCGAACAAACCACCTTTGTCTCAAGAACATCATTTTCTTCTTCCTGTTTCTTTATATAGTTTTCAAAAAGCTTATTTTTAGCAGGGTATTTTTTTATCAATTCATTACATCTTTTTTTAAGGTTTTCAAATGTATAATCATCTGAATCTTTTATTTCATCTTCTTTAATAATTACTTCATCAATAAACTGCATTCCAGAATCTTTTATTTGTTGAAGGATTATTTTCTTTTTCTGCATCAATGGATGAGTATAATCACTATCATTTTCGATATAACCATCATCTATAATAATTATTCCATTTTGATTTAAGCATTTTGAAAGAATTGTGAGTGTTGAATAATAATCTCCGAAAACTGGTCCGATAGCACCAAGAAGAATAATATCAAACTGAGCTAATACTTTAATTCTTTCCCTGATATCACCTACTTCAAATTGGCAAAGTTTAACAACTCCAAATTCTTTAGCTTTTTTATTAGCATCATTAATGAATTCTTTAACAGCATCAATACCAGAGCATGTGCAATTAAATTCTTTGGCCAATTTTATCGATACTGCACCTTTCCCACAGCCCAGATCAAGTATATTAAGGCTAGAATAATTATTCATATGTTTTCGAACAAGCTCAATGATTGCTCTTGGAGATGCTCCAATTTCCCATAAGTCCTGTAGTATATATGGCAAAAAAGGGAATATTTCGCTTTCGGAATCATCCATTGTAGTAACGACACTTTCTTCTAAAGTTTTCATATTAATTCCTTTATGGTCTGGCTCACTCTTTCTTCCAGTATTTTGAGCGTATCTGAAGTCCTGTTTTGCTGGATTTAGGCGAAGTGCTTAAAAAGGCACAAAGCCAGATGCGCTACACTATCTTAAGTTGAAGTATTAATTATTGTATTTTTTGGCAATGTTCTACAAACTTCCTTGTATTGGAAATCCTTATTCTAAATTTTTCGGCCTTTTTTGGATCGTCTTTAAGGGCATTAAGACCTACATTGAGACAACCATCTAAACTTTTCAAAACATTAAAGGATGCAGGAATAATGTTTTTATCAATCCAGTTTACACAGAATGGTTTATTGAAGGAGCCTTTAATATGTACCAGAGATTGAACTATTAAACGAGGAAACTCTTTTTGTGCTCTTATAAAATTGGTGGTGCCTTCTATGCTGCTATGTAAGCTCGCACCTAGCCAATGTTGTTTCTTTTCAAATTCATATGCATCAATTAGTGCCTGACCGACATAAGCACTGTTTTCTGGATCAGCATAAAATTCACCATAGGACAACGCCCCTCTTATTGCACGCGTCGGACCGCATATAACAACATTTATAAATTCAGCACAAACTTTTAACATAGAGCAAAACGCTTCGTAAGAATCATCTCGAGAGTAGAAAACAATAGTATCTGAGAAATTAATATAAGAGATTACAGATGATTCCAGATCTACAGTCATGTCTGCATTTACGATGCTTTTAGGCATACTTGCCCGGATCATCAAATTCAAAAAGTCTCTAATATAAACAAATACTTTATGAGAACCCTCAGTTTCTACCCAATTTTTAAAACCCAGAATGTCGAAAAATGCTACATACCTATTTCCTTCAGTTACAATCATTTCTTTCACCAAATGTAATTTTATATAACCCGCTTTTATACGAATTACTTTCTTTATAATACACTTTTCTTTCACATCGTACGAAATATCATTAAATTTTTAGTAATGTCAAACCAGTTTGATTCTAAAAACGCCGTCACATATACAAAACACTCTCTACGGAATGGAAGTTTTATCTCTTCAAGCATGGATTTCGGAAGCCCTGGCGATATTATTTTAACCGTTGGTTTCAAATCAGGTAGAGAGTGGAGCCCGCGATCGGAATTGAACCGATGACCTTTTCCTTACCGAGGAAATGCTCTACCAACTGAGCTACACGGGCCCAGGAGCCTGTCCAAGAACTGGATCCTGGCTTGTTGGACAATAAAATAGTAAGATGCAAGACAAATCGATCTATGCAATGCACCACATTGCATAGGAGATTTAACGCAGCAGATTGCTGTTTTATTGTCCAACCCTTCGGGCAGTCGCTATTTTTAAACATTTCTTCGTTTTTCGTCATCGCGGGTACCATATCGCTTCTTCCTTAAGCCTTGATCTGTATAAAAATATCAGACTGCAAGCCTGAGCCCAGTTCTTGGACAGGCTCCTAAATTATTATGGTGGAGGAGAGAGGATTTGAACCTCTGAAGGCTACGCCGGCAGATTTACAGTCTGCTCCCTTTGACCACTCGGGCACTCCTCCACAGTGGAGCCGGCGATCCGATTTGAACGGACGACCTGCTGATTACAAATCAGCTGCTCTACCAACTGAGCTACACCGGCAAAATAAATTTGCTTTACCATTATCAACATCAATAGGTAGATTGTCAAGAATCTATTACCAGAGCTCCATAAGAAGAAATATTAATAAAAATGCTATAAATTATCAATAGCCAATTTGACTGCTCCTTCTACCGGATTTGCAACCAGCGGCTTGAAGCTTATCCCGGCAAATCTATCTTCAAGTTCTGTTATTACAATATCTTTAAAATACTTTTCGCATTTAAAGAGCCCTCCTACAAAGACCAGGTCGAATTCTCTTTTTGAAAGTTTTAATTTTTTAACTACAGTTATTACTGACAGTACCGACTCCATAGCTTCCCCGTGGAGTATCTTCCTGCTAATACCGTCTCCGTCATATGCGCATTTACAGACTTGCTTTGCAAATACAGATATCCTTTCTTTTGAAAAAGGCTTTCCATGTATCCAGCTTACAATACCTATCTCATTATCAAGTCCCAATTCCCCGAGTACCGCTCCAGTCAGCATGGTTCTTTCACCCCTGCCGTCATAAGCTCTCATAACTGCTCTCAGGGCTTTCACACTTACTTCGTATCCGCTCCCCTCATCTGCAAGTATATAATCCCAGCCATTTGAACCTGCCTCTTCCCCGCTGTGATTTATACCAAAGCAGTTAGAGCCCGTGCCGGCTATGATTATTATCCTGTCTTTAGCACTGCTTCCGGCTTCAAGGCCGATCCTGGTATCATTATATATTAGGAGCCTGTCCTTATTCAGATGTTTTTTTAATTTATCATTTCCTACTATTTTTCTGTAGACCATAAGGTCCTGAGGAACATTAAATCCCGCAAAACCAAAACAGCTGCTTTCAAATATCATATCATTGCCGATGTCCGCGTTTTCTATTGCTTCAGATATAGCCCTGTTTAGATTTTCTATTGCCTTCTGGACACCTACGCTGGGGAAGCTGCTGGCTCCTGAAGTCGATTCGGCTATCAGTCGCCCATCGGCTCTGGTTATTACTGCAGTCGTCTTTGTCCCTCCCCCGTCAATACCAAGTATATATCCCATAAACTCTCCATTATTATTTTTTAATCAATAATACAGTATTTTCCTCAAAGGTAAAATAAATTCCATAGCTAAATCCCATAGCTGCAAAAAACAGTAATTAGACAAATATATATTAAATCAAATATAATATATACTGCATATATTATATAATCTATCAAGGAGGCCATAAATGGCTTTTAACAGCATTATAAGAAGAAATACAGCTGCCGGCAGTTTCTATCCTGCGGACCCTGAAGAACTGACCAGCCAGATAAATGGATTTCTCGAAAGAGCAGAACCCCGGGATATCAGCAATATAAAGGCATTGATAAGTCCGCATGCAGGGTATATCTATTCCGGGCAGGTGGCTGCATATTCCTATACACAGATAACTGGCTCCGCCTATGACAGTATTATAATAATAGCACCTTCCCACGGGGAGTACTTTGATTTTATCTCAGTATATCATGGTGATAGCTATGAGACTCCGCTGGGGGTTGTCGTAGTGGATAAAGAAAGGGCCGCAAAGCTGGCAGATGCAAGCCAGGCAATAAAAATATCCCGCTCCGGACATGGCCAGGAACACAGCCTTGAAGTACAGCTCCCCTTCCTGCAGATAGTACTGGGCAGCAATATAAAGGTGGTGCCGGTGATAATGGGCAATCAGAGCAGGGAAAATATAATAGAGCTTGGTAATACGATCGGAAGACTTTTCTCTGATGACAATATTTTGATAGTAGCCAGCACGGACCTTTCCCATTATCATCCATATAATAATGCAGTCGAGCTTGATAAACATGTAGAAGAGCTTATCGGATCCTTTAAAACCGACCAGCTCCTTGATGATCTTACAAAAAACAGCGTGGAGATGTGTGGAGGAGGTCCAGTGGTCTCTGCAATGATCGCTTCCGCTCTTATGGGTGCAGACTCCCCTGTGATACTGCATTATGCAAACTCCGGTGATATTTCTGGAGATAAAAGCGCCGTAGTGGGTTATCTATCTGCAGCTTTTTATAAAAAATAGGATAAGTATTGGAAAGATATGAAAAATCTGGAATTAAATGAAATACAAAAAAAATTGCTTCTTAAAATTGCCAGGGAGACTATTGTAAATACTGTACTTGGTTCTGCAATAGGTACTTATGATATAGATGATCCCCTGCTTAATACAGAATGCGGGGCTTTTGTTACCATACATGATCATGGCAACCTGAGAGGATGCATAGGCAATATTATAGCCCGGACCCCTCTCTGGAAAACGGTGATGAATATGGCTATAGCGGCAAGCACCGGAGATCCCCGCTTCCCTCCTGTATCGGCAAAGGAGCTTGATGATATTGATATTGAGATATCTGCCCTTTCTCCATTATGGAAAATAAAAGATATTGAAGAGATCGAAATAGGAAAACACGGTATTCTAATAAAAAGAGGGTTTTATCAGGGGCTCCTGCTTCCGCAGGTAGCAACTGAGAACGGTCTCGACATGAAAAGTTTTCTTGAGCATACTTGCCTGAAAGCCGGCCTTGACCGGGATTGCTATAAGGATATAGACTGTGAGATCCATATCTTTTCAGCTACTGTTTTTGGCGAAGCTGATAAGGCTTAGATAAAAAGGTCCGCTATTTCCCTGTCCAGCTTACTCACTATTATCCCTATAAGGCCCGGTCCTGTATGGGCGCCGACTGCAGTTGTGCATTTATTTATACTGGAATAGACTATATTAAGATGGCCCTGAAGATTTGTATGTATCTTCCTGGATTCCTCCAGGCCAAGTGTATGGATCACCGATACCAGTACCCATCGCTCCGTTTTAAAATCCCTTATAACTCTTCTTGTTATCTCCCGCAGGGAACCGTATCTGGTAATAGCTATGCCTATCATTCCGACTACTCCATTATTTATTCCAAGCATGGGTTTAATGGCCAATATCCTGGAGGCAAAACTTGCAATCGCAGGGACCCTTCCACTATTCCTTAGATATTTCAGGGTGTCTATTGTGCCATAAAGCCTCATATTATCTCTTAGAAAATCAAGGATATCCAATATCTTTTCGAAAGAATATTTTTTCCGGATCGCCTTTGCTGCTGCAAGAGCCATAAAACCGGTCCCTATGGTTCCAGAGAGACTGTCAAAGACCTCTATCCTTTCTCCTGCATCCAGAAGATCCCTGGCAATATGAGCTGATTTAATGACAGCAGACAGATTGGAGCTTATATGTATTGAAATAATCCTCTGGTGTTTTTTCAGTAGCTTCTTATATACTTCTATAAAATCATGGGGTGATGGCGAGGATGTAGAAAAGATTGCTTTTTCTTCCTTCTGGAGCCTGTATATCTCATTTGAGTCTATATTTATTCCATCTTTAAATTCTTTGCCATCATAATGAATATAAAGGGGTATGATGCTGATACCCAATTCTTTTGCAATATTATCTGTTATATCAGATGCACTGTCAGTTACTATTACAAAATTATTATAGCCTTCCTGTATTCCCAAACTGCCTCCGTGACCATTTTTTACCATATTTATATTATCTATTTGATAAATAAAAGCAATAATTTGTCTTTAAGCCTTTTTCCCATCGTCTCCTGTAACAGATTTTTCTATTTCCTTTTCTTCATCCATACTCTCAATATCCTTAAAATAACTCTTAATCTGTCAAATGCCGCCAGTACCTCTTTATGGGTCCGGCCCCTGTCTTACTTGATACTTGCCGCAAAAATAGACTCCAGTATAAGAGTTCTTTCTTCCTGCGTTGTTAGCCTGGGCTGGCTGTAATCTTCAAGCATTGTAGTAATCAATATTGTACTTATATGCTTTCCATCATAAAAAATATGTTTTGCGATTATCCCCTGTTTTAATCCCAGAATATCCTTCATATTAAAAAATAAGTTTCCCAGACCATAATTAATAAAACCATCATTATAGATCTCTGCTCCCATAGGATAGTGTGATTGGCTTCCGCTTACTATATCAGCACCTGCATCTATCATCCTCCTGAAATCTATTATTTGCTGATTTCCAGGATAATATTGTGGATATTCTTCATACTGAAAAGTAAAAACTACAATATAGCCCTGATTTTTTAAGCCCTTTATTATCTCTTCATATTTCTCAAAATCCTCTTCTTTAGGACCTGGAGCACAACCAGGACTATCTTCAGTCGCCCAGGCGTATTTCGGGCCATATGAGTTAAGTCCTAAAAATGCAAATTTATGGCCATTTGATTCCAGTATTGCTGGATTGTAACAATCCTCTAAATTTTTCCCCCCGCCAAAATAAGGCCACCCTTCATCTTCATACATCTTTAAAGTGTACAGCATCCACTCATGACCATAATCATTCATATGATTACCAGTAAGTTCTATTACATCAGTTTCAACATAACGCAACAATTCCATATAATCTGGATCACTACAAAATATTGGCCATCCTTTTCCGGGACACCCTTCTACAAAAGGTATTTCATTGCTTATATGGGTTATGTCAGCAGATTTTAAAGTATCAATTATCTTTTCAGCTGGATATAGAACACCCAATTCGTCCATTTTTTTACCAATTTCCTTACTACGCGCCATTGCAGTGACCCCTGTCATTATGAGGCTGGTAAACTTTGACATATCCCTATTGGTCATCTCTATATTATTCATAGAAGAAAGTATTTCTTCCACGACAGCTTCATCTTTTCCATGTAGCATAATTGAAAAAGCCAGGGGGTAATCATTATAATCAAGGCCGCGGTCAAAAACAGACATGCCGCTTAGACCCAGGACTTTTACTCTTTTGTCTATTCTATTAAAGGCAGTAATGGAAATAGTGATGCTGCCTTCTGAAAATCCATCTACAATATCAGCTCCATCCATGACCTGAATACTTTCATTTACCGTCTCTCCCAGTATCTTTGCCAGTATATTATACTCCCGCTCTTCAAGAGCCATGATAACAGGCGTGCCGTCCTCCGAAATATATGCAAGCGATTCTTTATCCCCGGACCACCAGGCCTTAAGGTCTTCCCATTCTATTTCATCTGTCATATTATAGAAGAAGGTCGAAGGTGCCATTATATAAAATATATTCATATCTTTATAAGTGGCGGACCCGTCAGTTATCCCGCCAGTAGGAACAATCTCCAGGAATGCCTCCCCGTCACTGCTATTTTGTACGATCTCAAGACCTGGATCACTATTTATGCGATCGATCAGAATGCTTTTTATCTCTTCCGGGATCATATCTTCTATCCATATTTTTACCGGGAGCTTCTCAAATGCCTCATCTTCAGAGTCTTTGTTTTCATCTTCTTCTTTTGCTATGCCTTCATCCATACTGTCTTTAGATACAGGATCCTCTGCTTCCTCTGAAATACCGGGACCCTTTATAACTTTACCAAAGAGTGTACATGAGGACAGCATACAGGAGACAGGGATAATAAAAAGAACCGGTAGTAAAAGAGAAATTAGTGCCTTATAAATGTTTTTTAGCCTCATAATATTGAAATTATAAAGTTAATAAATGCTATGGCGGTGATCTCCGCTTCACATACAGGCTGACCCCACTCCTATAATAAACAAATGACCTTCATGATTTGATAATATTCTATATTTTTATTAAATAAAATTAAAGAAGCAAAACCTGTAAAAATATTTTTTTAAAAATGATATAATTACTGCCAGCCAAAAATAATATAGTAAATGATAATTAAGGAATGATTGAAGATGATACTAAAAAAGAATCCTGAAATAAAGGGTAGCAAGACAATCACTATGATTGCAGAGGGAGTAACTGTAGAAGGTAAAATAAACTCCCCGGGCACTACCAGAATCGACGGCACAGTAAAAGGAGAGATCATATCAGATAAAGAAATAGTGATCGGCAAGGAAGGCAAGGTCGATGCTACCGTACAGACCAAAAATGCCATTATCGCCGGGACCTATAATGGCGAAATGAATGCTGCTGGTGAAGTAGAGATCTCATCCACTGGAAAATTCATTGGGACCCTCACACAAAAAGATGCCCTCCTTACAATAGCTAAAGGCGGTTTGTTTAAAGGTGAGAGCATAATATCTCAGAGCAACAGCACCCCCGGTACCAGTGGCTCCAGGCAGATTCCTGGAGAGAAAAAATAAGGAATATAAAAAAAGGCCGTTTTCTGTTGGAATTATTTTTCCATTGAGCTAAGCTGTATTGCACCCCATATTCCGATCTTGTTGCCCTTTATTATGACGAGACCCTTTATCTCTTTATTTTTTTTATATTGGTTTATTGCTTTTTCTATATCAGTCTGCTCTTTAATAGAGTTAGCAACTGCCGTAGCTGCAGCATCCGCAAGGGTCGTGGTGTCAGACATTATTGTTACAAGATCACTACTACCGAGGCTCAGGGAATGGCCTATATGGCCCGATGATGAACATATGCCGCAGGGGGTCTGCTCTGCATCAAATTCTATATTCAATTTGTCTGAAAAATGACTATTGCTGCTATAAAGTCCGACTTTTACCCCCGTAGTGCTCTTTATAAATATATCTCCTCCGTTTTCTATCATCAAAAATCTGCAATTATGGGCAATACTTTCAGCTATACTGTCGCATACTGCTCCCGCTATAGCTGCCATGGGTCCGACCCCAAACATCCTTGAAGCGTGGCACATCTTCTTTATAAATGGAGGGTAATAGCTTTTGATCTCTACAGGGACAAGGCTCCTCTCAAATGCCGGCTCGCCTGAGATTATTTTTTCTATTTCCTTATAGAATGAGAGGACAGGGCCCTCAAGCTCTTTCAGTATCTCCCTATCGCTTGTAATAAATAGATCAGTATATTTATACTTTAGCCTGTAGCAGTGTTTATCTTTTACAGAAATATTTTTCCTGTATATACTTCTGTCGACATAGAGCCTGTCGATATTTAAGCTTTTTCCATTATCCATGGATCTACTTATTTTTTACTCATTCTGCCATAATAGAAAAATACCAGAAAGATTACTATCAGGTAGATGACTGCTGTCACTATGAGCATTATCCAGTTAATTGAATCAAAAAGATACATTGAAAGTATCAACACCGGGATCATAAAGACAGTCGATACAATACTCAGGATAAGAGGATTTTTTACTCTTGGATTCATTGACATGCTAAAAACCTTTCTGTCTATTTTCTTTATAATTACTGCAGGAGCCATATAGTTTGCCGGCTCATGCATCCAAAATATATTTACTGATCAATTATATAATAGTCATTCCACTTCTGTGTTCTTTTATGTGTAATAGTTATATATTATAGAGAAAATTAAAATATATTAAAGGCAATAAAGAATTCGGAGGAAGGCATGAATTAAAAACAGGTAGGACACTATTAATAATAAATAAAAATATGATTTGGAAAAATAATATTATTGGAGTATTATAAAATACCTTAAATCATAATCGATCTATATAATATGGCAAAGACAATTGAAGAAATAAATCAGAAAATAAAAAAGGGTACTGCAGTCATCCTTAATGCGGAAGAAATCATAGACTATGTAGAGAAAAAAGGTGTTAAAACAGCTGCAAAAAAGGTCGATGTAGTAACTACGGCTACTTTTGGACCAATGTGCTCTTCGGGAGCTTTCATCAATTTCGGCCATTCTGACCCACCCATAAGAATGGAAAAAGTCTGGCTCAATGATGTCCCTGCATATGCAGGCATCGCAGCTGTAGATGTATATATCGGTGCGACTGAGCCCTCGGAGACAGAAGGCATAAGTTATGGAGGAGCACATGTAATAGAGGATCTGATCGCGGGGAAATCTGTCAAATTGAAAGCTACGGCATCCGGCACCGACTGCTATCCAAGAAAAGAAATAGAGACATATGCGACAAAGGATACCATCAATCAGGCATACCTTTTCAATCCCAGGAATGCATACCAGAATTATGCAGTAGCGGTAAATTCTTCAAACAGGACCATTTATACATATATGGGAAAACTGCTCCCAAGATTTACAAATGCCACATTTTCGAGTGCCGGCCAGCTGAGTCCTCTCTTAAATGACCCCTATTACCGCACAATAGGTATCGGAACCAGGATCTTTCTTGGCGGAGCCGAAGGTTATGTTTCCTGGATCGGTACCCAGCATAACCCTTCAAAAGAAAGACTCCCCAATGGGACGCCTACAGGACTGGCAGGGACTCTGGCAGTTACTGGAGACCTTAAAGAGATGTCAACCAGATATATAAGAGCAGCCATCTTTCAAAAATACGGTGTGTCCATGTTTGTAGGGATCGGCATACCCATTCCGGTTATAGATGAAGAGATGATAGAGTTTTTAAAAGTAAGAGATGAGGATATACAGGTAGAAATATTCGATTATTCTGTACAGAGAAGAAACAAGCCTTCATATGGAAAGGTAAACTATAAGCAGCTTAGAAGCGGGAAGATCAAGATAAACAATAAATCCGTACAGACCGGTCCGATCTCCAGCTATGCCAGAGCTCTGGAGATAGCAGACCTTTTAAAGGAGAGAATATCTTCTGGAAAATTTTATTTGACAGATATGGTAGCACCGCTGCCCCTGGATGGTGAATGCAGATCCCTTGAGATCTTAAGCCAGGAGGAACTCTGATGAAAAAGAGAAAACTTGTCCTATCATTTCCTGAGAAAATAGTTACCAGACCCATTACCTATAAGCTGGTAAAGGAATTTGATCTTGAGTTTAGTATACTCAGAGCAGAGATTACTCCCGACGTAGAGGGTAAGATGCTTATAGAGCTCGGAGGTGATGATGATCAGATAGGTAAAGCAATAAAATATCTTGAGAATGCCGGCGTAACTATTCAGGAAGCAGCCAAAGATATAATCATAGATAAGGATAGCTGTGTCGACTGCGGCGAATGCACTTCTGTCTGCATAACACAGGCACTGAAACTAGACAGTAAGACCGGAAAGCTTATCTTCAATAAGGATAAGTGCATATTATGTGAATTATGCCTTGACTGTTGTCCGGTCAGAGCTATTAGAGTAAAAATGTGAGAGACTTCCATAAGTACTCCTTTTGAGAATGGTGCTCATAGAATAAATAATAGCTATTTCAGTATTTCAAATTCATCTTTTTCCGCTCCACATTCTGGACATACCCAGTCTTCCGGCAGGTCGTTAAAGCTTGTTCCGGCTTCTACCCCATTATCCGGATCCCCCTTCTCAGGATCATATATATATCCACAAACCATGCATTCCCATTTTTCCATTTTCTCCTCCTATGGACCATATAATTTTAAATCATCACCTGTGCCGTTGATATCCCATAAAATAAGGTTAATTAGATTTTATTATCTTAATGGCTTTAACTCAAATTTTTTTTAATTTTTATAGTATAATCATATTTAAGAGCCTTTCCTGGAACTGGGTTCAGGCTCCCAGGTAAGATTTTCTTTATATTACCTGTCCATGAAGGTTTTAAGAGGAGCTTTTAGGTTTCATATGATAGGAAAAAAATTACAAAAAAATCTAAAAAGAAACAGGAATTTTATTATATTTTTGCTTTTATTTTCAGTCCTGTTGTTTTCTATGGCCCCTTCCACCATCAGCAATGAGTATAATACTTCTGAAAATAAAACTTTTGCAGATTCCCGTGAGGAAATTCCAGTAGAACTACCAGATTTCTATTTATGCCGGCTGGAAGGAATAATAGAGCCTTCTCTTGCAATATACATAAAAAAATGCCTTGACAGGTCTGAAACTTCAGGATACGGCCTCATAATCATCATGGATACCCCCGGGGGGCTTGAGGCTTCAATGAGGGATATCATCACAAAAATGTTGAATACAAAGATCCCTGTAATAGTCTTTGTCTATCCAGTTGGAGCGCGGGCAGCTTCTGCAGGAGTATTTATTACATATGCGAGCGATATTGCAGTAATGGGCCCATCTACACATATAGGTGCCGCGCATCCTGTAAATCTGGGAGGAAGCCAGGAGATATCGGAGGACACCATGGAAAAAATCACAAACGACTCCGCTGCATATATAAAAAACCTTGCCGAATCAAAAGGAAGAAACAGTAAGTGGGCAGTAGACGCAGTTAGAAACAGTGTGTCCATTACCGCCGGTGAAGCATTGGAGATCGGGGTCATCGACTATCTTGCAGAGGATCTGGATGAACTTCTACTAATACTTGATAATAAAACGGTCCAAAAACTTGGTAATACATATATTCTAAAAAGCGCCGGTACCATTCCCGAAGAGATAAGAATGAATTTTATTACAAGATTTCTACATATAATATCCGATCCGAATATTGCCTATATTCTTCTCTCCCTCGGTGTTCTGGGCATAATATATGAATTCTCCCAGCCCGGACTGGGTATTTCCGGAGCAGTAGGGGTCCTTCTCCTTATACTCGGCCTCTATGCTCTGAGCGTCCTTCCTATAAATTATGCGGGTCTGGGCCTTATAATCCTTGCAATAATACTCTTTGTAATTGATTTCCTTATGAGCCTTGGAGGAATACCGTCTATTGCAGGAGTGATCTCCCTTATAATAGGATCCTTCCTGCTTATCAACACGGATGCGCCATATTTAAGGATCGCCACCAGCCTTATAATCAGTGTAGCTGTAGTTATCTCTGGATTTCTTATACTAGTAATAAGAGCGGTCCACAGGGCCCACCGCATCAGACCGGTAACCGGGAAAGAAGGTATTATCGGCGGTGCCGCGGTAGTCTCCAGCATTCTTAAACCAGAGGGTCAGGTGAAAATATCCGGGGAGATATGGGGGGCAGTCTCAGAGACAGGTAAAGATATCAAAAAAGGGACAAAAGTCACAGTCAGATCAATTGATGGGTTGACTTTGATTGTTTCAGAAATAAATAATAAAGAAAGAAAAGGAGGATGATATGTTGGTAGGACCTACTATCGGGATAGCGTTTGGAATCGTCATAGTCCTGATTCTGCTGTTTTCAGCAATAAGGATCCTGAAGGAGTATGAAAGAGGAGTAATATTCAGATTCGGGAGACTCAGGGGAGCCAAAGGGCCGGGTATCTTTGTAATAATCCCCTTTGTAGACAAGATGGTTAAGGTCGATCTCAGAACAGTGACCATGGATGTGCCCCCGCAGGATGTGATAACCAGGGATAATGTTCCTGTAAAGGTCAATGCTGTCATATATTTCAGGGTATTGGATCCTGAAAAAAGCATAGTAAAGATAGAAAAGTATATTCTGGCCACCTCGCAGATAGCGCAGACGACCCTCAGGAGTATACTGGGGCAGGCAGAACTTGATGATCTTCTTGCAAGAAGGGAGAAGATAAATCAGGAACTCCAGAAAATAATTGATGAGCAGACCGACCCCTGGGGCATAAAGGTCTCAATGGTGGAAATAAAGGATGTAGAGCTCCCTCAATCGATCCAGAGAGCATTTGCGAGACAGGCAGAAGCTGAAAGGGAAAGAAGGGCCAAGATTATAAGTGCAGAAGGGGAATTTCAGGCTTCGGAAAAATTATCAAGCGCTGCGAAAATTTTAAGCAAATATCCTGTATCTGTACAATTGAGATTCCTGCAAACGCTTAAGGAGATCGCCACGGAACAGAATTCCACAATTATATTCCCTATTCCTATTGATCTTATTGATGTTTTCATCAACAAGCTGGGTAAAAATAAAAAATAGCTCATAGTATCGATCCGAATATGAATTATAGTACCATTACTGAAAAAGAGATATCAGGGGGCAAAGTAATTCTGCGCCCCCTGAAAAAACAGGATCTGGCAAGATCCCTGCAATGGCTTACGGACCCGCTCGTAAATAAGTACCTCAGTCAGAATTTCAAAAATCTCACTATGGAACAGGAAGAAGAGTGGTTTGATTATATACATAATTCACAACAGGATATGGTCTTTGCTATCCTGGACAGGGACATAGGACTTCATATAGGAAACTGCGCCCTTCATAAGATCAATGGAAGCAGGGGGAGCTGCGAGATTGGAATAGTCATAGGTGAGAAAGAATACTGGGGTAAAGGTTATGGGACCGATTCGATAAAGACTCTTGTTGATTTTGCCCTGAAGGAGCTCAGACTTTTCAAGATCAGGCTGAACGTATATACATATAATCACAGAGCAATAAAATTATATGACAAATGCAGATTTGAACTGATAAGGGTACTAAAAAGAAATCACCTTTATAATGGCAGATACTGGGATACACTAATAATGGAGTATATGGAAAAGTCCGACAGGACCGATTAAAAGAAGTACGATCCAGGACCTTCTACCCAATAATCTCTTATATAAAATAATTAAATATCTTATATTAATATATATAATTACTATTATTATATTGTACTTACCTTTTTATTTTTTATAGGAAGAAATTGTGTTAATATTGTTACAATTTTTATCAGGATAATTCTTTATGTATGAATATAATAGAAGAAGAAAAATAGGGCCGCTCACAATATTATTCCTTTTCCTGTTTGCAGGCTCACTTATTGGACTTGCAATAATCTCTTATCTGGATAAAGGAAAATTCTGGGATATCCTCCCATATTTTTGCATTCCCATTATAATCATCAGTCTCATACTGGCAATATATAATCTGGCCAAGAGATGTAATGCAGGACTTGTCTTCATACTTTTTTTTATTATTTTTACCGTGGGCCTGGTATTGTCAAGCATATTCGGCCCTTTCGCACTTCAAAGGGAGGCTATGCGTTTTCTTGATGAAAAGGACTATGATAATGCCATTGAAAAGTATGATTTGATACTTGAAGATTATCCAAATAGCCAGTATGGCCCTGAAGCATTACAAGAGATCTCTTTCGCCTATTATTATAATAATCAATATGGGAGCGCCCTTACCAGTTTTAATAAAGCCTTTGAAAAAGATATCATCGACCCTAATGAACTCCAGGTCATGGATATACTCTCAGACATTCATTTCAGGATAGCTGAAATCCACCAGGGAAAAGAAGGGTATATGGAAGCTGCAGCTAATTATCTTGAATCAGCAGAAATTTTAAAACAGATAAAATCAGATTTCCCTGATACTAATGAAGCATTTATAGCCGAATACAAGCTGCCGCAATATCTTTTTCTTGCCTCCGAAAATTATAATAAACATGGGGACATTCTGGGTGAAATAGAAATACTTCAGGAGATAATCACAGATTACCCTGAAAGTGATTTTTACCAGGAAGCTCTGGAAGCAATAGATGATGCATATATAGATCATGCCGTTGAGCTGGCTTCCAATTCAGAATATGAGGATGCGATTAAGTGGTTTATAAAATATCTTGAGGTAGATCCAGAACCTGAAAGAAACCTCTTCCTGGATAATAAAATAGAAAAAATATTCGAAGGAGCATCACCGGTGCTTATAAGGCAGTCTGCTGATGCTGCGTTTTCATCAGGTGATCATTTTATGGCTGTCCTTTTATATGAGATCCTGATCGAATATAATCCGGGCTATTTTAAAAAGGTCGACGGCTGTATAGTGGATTCAAAGATAATCCTGGCACAGAGCTCTCCTTATAATGAAATACTTCACACTGTCCCGGGAAAATATATAAATACTCCGGAGATAAGTATAATGGCTTTCCAAAACAATACGGAAGGGAGCTTTACTGCTTATATAAAAGGACCTGAAAACTATATTGTAGAAATTCCTCCAGGAGAGTATTTAGAAGCCGAAATGATACCAGGAGAATATATTATTCTTGTAGAGCCGGAAGACAAAGATATTCTCTCATATATGGGAAATATGCTTTTTGAAGAATATAGAAGATATACCGAAATATTTGAGACTGCTGAAAAAGAATGATATACCAGCTGCCTTACTGGTCCCTGAAAGGTCTCATGCTGTCATTTATAAGGCCCTTTAGATTATTGTCCAGGAAACCTTTTACATGTTCGATATCATTGTCCCGGTTCACTCCACAGTTCATCTCCATTCCGGTAAGAAGCTTATCCAGGGGCTCTACCGCTTCTTCTATGCGTGAAAGGAATCCAGCTTCATCTATTTTCTTGATTTCTCTGGCCATATCGTCGACTATCTTATTAAAATCATCATATGCCTTCTTTAAGGGACCGGTGAAGCTGGCCTTCTGCCAGAACCATCTTCCGCTATTATTCTTATTATAAAGGTTAAAGAGACCGAAAAGATATTCCAGGTCTACGCTTCTTTTCTTGCAGACACTCTCGATGATAAACATCCTCTTTGACATATATGATAATCTCTTCAATCTATTGTAATCCATTTTCCAGTCCTTCCAGCTATTTATATGAACAGTTTTATTATATTAGAAACTCCCCTATAATCCAATCGCAATATATCTAAGCATCCTTTCTTTACCATCTGTGATACCTATCCTTGAAGTATTTTTAATCACGGGCCTCCCCCTCCTATCCGGATCCTCCTCTATATAAAGGCTGCTTTCCCTGGCAGTCATATCTATTCCATTATCAGCTCCGCTTATACCCATAGCTATTGTAAGCTTGCCGGGACCGCAGGCCAGTCTTTTTTTATCACTTACTTTCCTTCTTTTTTTCATACCTTCGATCCCTTCAATAGGCTTAAGCCCCCTTATAAGTACTGCTCCAGGGGTACCAGTTCTTTCAGTAACTGCATTAAGCAGCCAGTAGACCCCATAGCAGAGATAAACATAGGCGACCCCTGCCTTTCCAAACATCAATCTACTTCTCGGGGTCATCCCCCTGTATGCATGGCTTGCCGGGTCCCCTATACCATAATATGCTTCCGTCTCAATTATTATTCCAGTGAAGGACTCCGCGCCGGATCTCTTCACAAGTATCTTACCCAGAAGGTCCTTTGCCACCCTGGCAGTATCACGTTGAAAAAAGCTTCTTTTTAAAATATATCTGGAATAATCATTCATCTTTAAAAGATCTCCACTATTAAAATCACGTTTGGGACAGTTATCTAATAAATACATATTCTATGGTCAATAAAATAAATATTACTGCCAGATAAGGGCTGGTAAGCTTGAAGAGCAGCCAGGCCGTCTTCTTGTTTCCCTTTATCATGAGCTGCAGGCTGAATACGATTATCACAAGTCCCAGGATCCCGGAGCCTGCCAGATATATAGGACTCAGAGCATATTTGAGGCCTATGTAGATCGATAATCCTACCATTGCAAAGTCAAGCACCGAAAGTATTATATGGATCTTCCTGCTACTGGTAACTACCGGAAGCATCGGTATACCGGCTTTCCTATAATCTTCTCTATAAAAATATGCCAGGCTCCATATATGGACCGGTGTCCAGATCATAATCAAAATAAAAAGCAGCAGCGGCAAAGCCTCCAGCCTTCCTGATATTCCTATCCACCCCGCAAGCACGGGGAGGCCCCCTGCAGGCGCTCCAAGGATGATGTTTGCCGGAGTCCTCCTCTTAGTGAGCCAGTTATATATTATTGCACTATCTATAAAACCCAGCAGAATAAACAATCCGCTCCAGATATTTACATACCCTGCAAGCAGGATAGCAGCTATGACCATTATCAGGCTATAGATAAAAGCATGGCGGGGTTTGATCTTTCCGGCCGGTATGGGTCTTTTACTGGTCCGCTCCATAATAATATCTATTTCACGGTCCACAAAATTAGTCATGGCATTAGATCCCATGACTCCAAGGATGATAGCTACTGACAGGATAGCGGTCTTTGTCCAGTCATAGCCATATATCGAACCTGCAATGACCATTGCCGCAAATCCTGTAAAAAAAAGCAGATAGACCAGGCGCGGCTTGCTTAATATAATATAGTATTTTATCCTGCTAAACATAATTTAAGTTAAATCATAATATGCTTTTTGAGATTTTAGTAAAATATTTATAATTCTACAATACAAGCTATCTTAATTATTTGATAAATCAATAAAATGTACCAGAAGATCCTGAATAATAACAATATTTTTTTAATCCTGCAGGTGCCCTGACAATCAATTCAAAACAAAATAATTTTTTTATTTTTTTTATTGAAATAGCCCAAAATTTTTTGTATATTACTCTACAGTGTTGCTTGAAAATGGTTAATAAAATTAACGATAGTAGAAAGGATTCCTATGAAAGTGGAAATCGATGTTGACCTTTGTACAGGTTGTGGACTATGCGAAGAGACCTGTCCTGATATTTTTAAATTAAATGAAGATGATGATGTAGTCGAAGTCATTAAAAAGGACTATGATGATAATGATGAAGAGTGCATAGAAGAAGCTATTGAAAGCTGTCCCACAGAAGCTATTTCTACAAGCTAAAATAAAAAATAGTCCTGGCTTATTAAAGTCAGGACTATTTTTTATTTATCTGTAATATCTATAATCTATTTTTTACTTTTTGCTATCATATCTTTCAGCGCAAGCGTAAGACCCCCCAGTCCAAACAGGACTCCGGTAAATCTTACGATCCATCCGATAAATGGTATATTATAGAGTATCATTATTATTAACAGACCTATAAAATATGCCAGGACCTTCCAGCCATATCTGTCCATATTGAGAGAAGCTTTTGAAAGGATGACCCTGCCAAGCAGGTATGATAAAAATATTGCGCTGACATAGATAAAAATACCATATGCGATCAATAAAATAAAATTAGAGGCCGTGGCCACAATGCCGAGTCCAGAGCCTATGATCGTTATAAATAAGATTATGGAGATTATAAATATTATAATGGAACTGATCGGGACACCAAATAAAACAATGGCTCCGCTTCCAATACAGTAGCCTGGAGTCTTCTTCATCCTGTCATTAAATCTCTGAAAAAATCCAGGCATTATAAGGATAAGCATGATCCCAAGTACAAAAAGTCCCAGATATGCTATTAGCTTTCCCCCTATATATGTTGCCGTAAAGACTGCCCAGGGAGTGGCCCGCATTATTTCTGTCTCTTCTATCCTTTCGACAATTGTCTCTCTTACTTCCCCGCCTATCACGGCCTCATCAGATATGGTTGCACTCTCAGAAGAGCTGTATACAAGGTCCCCGGTTATTTCAGCGGTATTTGTGACTTTAAGATTTTCTACACCATCTATTTTGACATCTCCATCTATTTTCCCTGATATGATTATAGTGCCGCCACTTAGATATGCACTGCCTCCAGTAGTACAGGCAATATCTAATGTACCTCCCGACACAGCCAATTCGCCTCCTATTACTGCTGCCCCTGATATACTTATCTGTCCGCCGACAGCCATCAGGTCATCTTCTATATTTCCCGATATATTTATGGTCCCCCCGGAGATCCTTATATCATCCCCCACATCTCCGTTAATTGTGATGATGCCGCCTGCTGCCATAAGGTCCTGTTCAATATCTCCATCCACATTAATCCGGCCGCCTGCTATTATAAGGTCCCCGGCAATATCCTCTGTGACAAGTATGTCGGAACCGAATATAAATATATCGTCACCAAAACTAAAGACTCCCTGATCATCTACATTTTCGACTTCAAGCGCCCATAGCGGTGCTGCAGAAATAAAAATAATTGACACTGCTGCAAAAAGGAATACCAGTATTTTTTTCATTTGATAGCTCCTGTATTTAGATTGCAAAATAATATATAGGTGATTTATTTCCTTGTCCTGGTAAAAAATAATTTTTCCACTCTTTTGCCCATTGTCCAATAGTCTCCATTGACGAAGCATAGCATATCGATCTTTTTAAAATCAGGCTCTCCATCTTTATCAATATAATCATCATCAATATGTGTGGACACTATCCTTCCGACATACATATCGTGAGATTTAAAAGATATAATATTCTCAAGCCTGCATTCCATATTTATTGGGCACTGCTTTATTAGAGGCACATTTATCTCATCCGCTTCAAATTTTTCAAGTCCGGTGAGCTCAAATTTATCTGTTTTATCTCCATGTACCGTACCGCATATATCTATCTCTTTAAGATTTCTTGCCCCCGGTATGGCTATGGCAAATTCTCTGGTTTTCTTTATGACCTTCCCAGAGTATTTCCCCCTCGATATATTTATATTTACCATATGCGGTGCAGCTTCAATTATCCCTGCCCATGATATAGGTATTATATTGTCAGAGATACCGCTCTTTTGCTTCAGCCTTGTAGTTACCAGTACCACTGGAAGGGGAGCAAGAAAGTTTTTTACTCTTTTCAATACAGCCATTGAACCTCCAGACATATGTTTTATATATTTAGGTGACCGTTAAAAAATATACTTGCCTATAATTATACAAATAATAATCAATATATTAAAATATAAATCTAAAATGGAAACACTTAAAGTAAAAATTCAAAATAGCGAGGGACTGCATGCAAGACCGGCTTCCAGACTTGTCAGCCTCTGTCATAGATTTGATTCAAATATCACACTGATCTTTGCCGATATAAAAGTTAATGGTAAAAATATTACGGAAGTACTCGGCCTGGGAGCTGAAAAAGGTGATGAGCTTATTATAAGGGCCACAGGCAAAGATGAGTCAGAAGCAAAAGAGGCATTAAAAAAGCTTTTTAGAGCTAATGCTCCCGGAACAGAGAGGATCCAGGAATATGGAGATCATTAAGGGAATACCGGTAAACCGGGGAATGGCTGCAGGAAAGATCCTTAAATTCTCATCAGATCCCTTTAAGGAAGAAACGCTGCTTCAAAAATTATCCCGTGAATTCCATGATCTTGAGCTTAGAGATATCGGCCGGATCAAGGTCCTGCACGACAGCCTTTATGAAAAGGCAACCGGCAGAATAAATATTGAGACAGAGATCAAAAGCTTCAAGCAGGTCCTAAAAAGATCAAAAAAGGAACTTATAGCTGCAAGAAAAAAATTATCACGGGATATAAATAAGAAATTCTCCGAGATAATAGATTTTCAGATCCTGGCACTCAGGGACACCAATATCTACAAAAGGACCATTGACCTTATAACAGATTACGGCATCTCCTCATATCTTGCCGTCTCGATCATATTTAATGAAAGGATCGAGCTCCTGAGAAAAAATGATAAAAGTAAATTAAAGAATAGGACCTATGATCTGGTAGACCTCTATAATAGGCTGGTCTCTGAATTGATCCCGGCTGGTCTTGTGAAAAACAAATTTGAAAGCGGGGAACAGGAGGACGGCCTCATACTTGTAGCAAAAAAGATGTATCCTACCGATCTTGCATTAATAGACCTTAAAAAAATAAAAGGTATAGTGATTGAAAGACAGAATATAGAATCTCACACATCCATCCTTATAAAATCACTTCATATACCATATATAATAAAGATAGATATGCCTGCTGCTGATATTAAAAACGGACAGACAGCAATTCTTGATGGCTATAATGGAAAACTAATACTACGGCCGGATAAGGCTTCTTTAAAAAAATTTCTTCAATTTCAAAAGTCGGAAGATAAGAAGGGATCAAGAAAAATAAAAATAAATAAAAAGATCCCTACTCTTCTTGCAACTGTCAATACTCTGGAGGAAGCAAGATCCGCCGCAGAAATGAATGTGGAAGGCATAGGACTCTT
>Ga0255371_10015_pt1 | contig 27301 bp, 26 predicted proteins | sample ANMaggSSYBR01I12_FD_182097 | JGI IMG/M metagenome (GOLD analysis project Ga0255371, IMG submission 182097) | Sediment cell enrichment communities from methane seep in Santa Monica Basin, California, United Staets - ANME aggregate JGI... | ecosystem: Environmental > Aquatic > Marine > Cold seeps >...
TATCATTATTGTGTTGTAATTTTATAATATAAATGCAATAATTGTCGTACAAGATACAGATAATACCTATAGTAGGAATTGCTTATAGCAAAGTGTGTAGTAAGTCAGTAGTAATTATTGGTATTATCATTATTAAAAAAAGTAAAGGGAGGCTAAAATGAAGAAATTGTACAGGATTTTATTAATTCTAGGATCTCTTGTTGGAGTATGCGCCACAGTCAGGTGGTAAGATCTTACAGGTAAAATGGGGCAAACTTTTTAAATGCCAGGCGTCCTTGGTAATATAAGTGGGCCCCATTTTGCATTATAGGAAAGAAACTTCTTTTTTTCATCTCAAACTACTTTAAATAATAATCTTTTTCTATTTAGAATAATCAAGAAATATGTATAATAATTGATATGGCAATATTATATATAATAATAGCATTACTTGCAGGTGCAGTAATAATACTTTATATCTATTTCAGCGAGAAACCAAAGAAGCTGGAAAAGGAGATAGAAAGGCTCAGGAAGTCCATTGTATCCGGCGGGCTTGATTTCGAGCAGATCGAACACAGGATAGCCAGCCTCAAGGAGGATATCGCAGTTAAGAAAAAGATGGCCGGCAATGGAAAGATGACTGGATCCGATATGGAGAAATATCTTGAGGAAACCGAAGACAGGCTTGATAGGATAATGGGAGAGCTTCTAAGCGGTAAAACTACAAAATAGTAATATAGATGGTAATCTACAGAGAAACACTTGAGGAAAGGGTCATTAAAGCCAGAGGAGATAATGACCTTATCGGTCCTCTTATAAAAGAATTCAAACCTTTCATCGCAAGCATCGCCCAGAAGAAGGTAGGGCATTATCTGGAATATGGAGTCGATGATGAGCTTTCTGTCGGACTTATAGCTTTTAAGGAAGCTATAGATTCATTCAAAGAAGACAGGTGCAAGTTCCTGTCCTTTGCAAGAATGGTAATATCCATGCGCCTTATAGATCACTTCAGGAAACAGGTCAGAAATATTGATAATACTGCTGGTGATGATCCGCAGGAGGATCTATGGGACAGGCAATCAATAGAGTTGTATCAGCTGGAAAATGAAGAAGAGGACAGAAAAGCTGAAGTCGTGCAGTACTCCTATATGCTTTCACAGTGGAATATCAGCCTCCTGGAGCTGGTAAAGGCTTCCCCTAGAAGCCAGGAGCTTAAGAATCAGTACCAGAAGGTGGCAAAGATGATTGCCGGAAACAGTTATTTGCTTGAGGACCTTATGCAGACAAAGAGGCTTCCCATAAAGGAGATCGAAAAAGAAATGCCCATACACCGCAAAAAACTGGAGCGGGGCCGTATATATATAATAGCTATGGTCCTGGCTATTATATCTGGATTTAGCTATATGAGTATTGCCGGGGGCGGGAATTGATATGAGAGCAGTAATAATAGAAATATATAAGCATCATTGTATCGCGGTAACACCGGATGGCAGGTTTGTAAAGCAGCCTGTCGAGCAGGGTGAGCATGAGATAGGCGATGAAATAATGATAGAGGCAGGGCATCTGGCCCCGGGAAGGGACTGGATAAGGGCACTTGCGATTGCAGCGGCTGCTGCTATTGTCATAGGTCTTGGCTCCTGGGGGATCATAGGAATATTTGGACGAAGCGGGCCTGCTTCTGATGGCGGCATGGTTGCTGAAGCAAGGGTCATGGAGGAGGAAAAGACTGTCAATGAGGAGACAATGGTTGCAGCTGAAGAAGAGATTATGGCAGAAGATATTGAAATGGAAAGTGAAGATTATAGCCTTCAGGCTCCGGAGATCGAGACAGTAACCGGGGAGACCGGCGAGATTGAAGCGGAGTTTGACATTGAGATAGAAAATATCGGCGCACCTGTGGAAACAGTAGCGGGCAATCTACTTTTCATATACTGGATGGCAGATTCCGGGGACGGACCTGCACTTCTTCTTACAATAGAGGTTCTGGACCAGGAGCTATCTTTTACCGGGACCATTGAGGCGGCTGTTTATGACGGGGAAGGAATAGTGTCAGGAGAGGACAGCTTTGACTTTGATGGATTTAAAAGAGGTGACATAATACAGGAATTTATTCCGCTTGAGAATGGTGCAGGCATACTGCATATCAGGATAAACGGTGTCTTTGAATAGTTTTTCACCTACCTTAATAAAAGAAGTCATACTTCCGTATATATATACAGATTGAAATTTAACCTGTTTAATCGAACCAGGGGGATTGCTATGAAAAAGAGATTTTCAAAAATTATTATACTGGCACTGGTGATAGTTTTTTCTTTATCATGTCTTACAGTATTTACCGGCTGCAATGGTGTAGATGCCGGCGCGGCGGGTATTATATTGGTATCCACTGAAAAATCTGATGAGATGGCAGGCAATGTAAGCCGGGATCTTATTGGAGCCAATAATGAATTTGCCTTTGACATCTTTAAAGAACTGCTTGTTGAGGATAAGGGTAAAAATATCTTTATCTCTCCCTTTTCCATGACTACGGCTCTTGCTATGGCATATAATGGAGCTGAAACTGATACCAGGGATGCTATGGCAGAGGTTCTTGGTTTTTCAGGACAGAGTCTGGAGGACCTCAATAGTAATTTCTCAGAGCTTCTGGCAGCCATCCAGAATGCGGATCCTGATATTGAACTTAATATTGCAAACTCGGTATGGAAAAGATCAGGTTTTGAAGTGAAAGAGGATTATCTTGCCAGGGTGGAACAGTATTACTATAGCAGTGTACAGGACCTGGACTTCTCAAGGAGCGATGCCCCGGATATCATAAATGAATGGATAGAGGATGCGACCAGGGGAAAGATCGATAAGATGATAAGCGAGATCGATGCAATGGTTATGATGTACCTTATAAATGCGATTTACTTTAAAGGAGACTGGACCCATCCTTTTGATGAGGAACTCACAGGGACAGGTGATTTCTACCTGGAGGATGGCAGTACAGTGGATGTAGAGATGATGGAAAATTATGGAGATTATAAATATAGCAGAAACGGGGATCTTGAGGCAGTGAGGCTTCCTTATGGGCGTGATATGGTTTCAATGTATATCATATTGCCTCCTGAAGACACAGAACTGGACCTGGCAATAGAAGAAATAAACGGATACAGCTGGAATGAATTTATGGACTCTTTTGCAGAAAGGGAGTTAAATCTAAGGATGCCCAGGTTTGAGATAGAATACGGCATCAAGGATCTATTGCCGCCGCTTACCAGACTTGGGATGGGAATAGCCTTTACGGACAGTGCTGACTTTAGCGGGATGCACCCGGATCTCTTTATATCCAGAGTCGACCATAAGGCAGTAATAGAGGTAAATGAAAAGGGAAGCGAAGCTGCGGCTGTCACGGTTGTGGAGATGGAGCTGACTTCTGCCCCGGCTGACCCTATAGAATTTACCGCGGACAGGCCCTTCTTCTTTGTAATTTCAGATGACAGGACCGGAAGCATCCTATTTATGGGTAAAGTAGCAGATCCTACAGAAAGTTCCGGTTAGAGACGGTCATATTATTTGTAATAATATCTTTTTAATGATTTTAAAAAGGGGAGGATAAAATGGCAAAAACAAGAATAGTCTTAACAGCAGCAGCTGTAGCGGCCCTTTTTCTTACCGGGATCATATTTCCAGTTGGCTGTTCCAGAAACAGCAGTACAGCTGACGATGTGCCGGTAGTATCCCAGGAAAAATCTGATGAGCTGGCCGGTAGCCTTGACAGGAGCCTGGTCGATGCCAATACCAGATTTGCATTCAATATATTTGCCGGTCTTGCCAGCGAAGATAAGGATCAGAATATATTCATATCACCGCTTTCAATCCTACTGGCCCTTGCCATGACATATAATGGGGCAGTGGGGGATACAAGCCTTGCCATGGCGGATGCGATGGAGTTTTCCGGAATGGATCTTGAAGAACTGAACAGGGGATTTGGCGATCTTATGGTGAGCATCCTTAATGCAGATAGTGATGTGGAGATGAGTATTGCAAATTCAATATGGCAGAGGATGGACTTTGATGCCAAAGAGGCATTTATAGATATAAATAAAAAGTATTATAGCTCTGAAGTCAAAAAGCTTGATTTTAGCGATCCTAAAGCGGTGGATACCATTAATAGCTGGATATCGGATGCCACCAGGGAAAAAATAACAAAGATGCTCACTGAGATCCCTGGTGATGTCATCATGTACCTTATAAATGCAATATACTTCAAGGGTGATTGGACATATCCATTTGAAGAGGCTGCTACATATGATGATGATTTTTATCTGGCCGGCGGGGGCACGAAGAAAGTGCCTATGATGAATATCCATGAGCACTTTGATTACGGCAAGGGAGATGATCACGCGGTGATCAGGCTTCCATATGGCCAGGAAAAGTTTGCGATGTATATAGTGCTTCCGGATGAAGGAGTAGATATTGACAGTATTGTAGAGGGCATGGATGAAGAGAGATGGGACCAGATCACCGGCAGTCTTTCAGATAGTGATGTGATCCTGTCCATGCCAAAGTATAAGATGGAATATGGAGTAAAGCTTTTAAATGATGTCCTGACAGATATGGGAATGGGCATAGCCTTTGATATGAGAGCTGATTTCTCCAATATCAGTGAAGGGATATTTATCTCGAGGGTCATGCATAAGGCTGTTATCGAGGTCAATGAAAAGGGAAGCGAAGCTGCGGCTGTCACAGTTGTGGAGATGGCAGAATCTGCAATGCCCGTGGAAGAGATAGTAGAGTTTAGGGTCAACAGGCCATTTATATTTACAATATCAGATGACAGGACCGGCGCTATATTATTTATGGGCAAAGTAATGGATCCCCAGGACTAGGAACATGTCCGGGAACTGGGCAACAAGCCAAGATCCAATTCTCGGACAGGTTCCCAGAAAAGTCTAAAAGAAATAAGATATTAATCTTAATATTTTTATTTTAAAAAGTTTTAAATTATATTTGATTTTTTGCATATATGTGTTATATAATGTATTCGTCTATTTTTTAGACGCTATTAATAATGGCAGTAGGGATATTTATTTAGGGATACAGACCACATAGATTTTAAGTCTTCGTTTCTATTCTTTTCTTAAATCAATGGCTTTATTTTTATATTATGTTTACGGCTGTTTAAATAGCAAAATTTTTTTACACGGAAAGGCTATGCAATGAAAAAGAGAATGTATGTAGGAAATCTAAGCTACTCAGTTACTGAAAAGGAACTGAATGAGCTCTTTGTCGAATTCGGCGAAGTCACTTATGCCAAGGTTATCTCAAGTCCTGATGGAAGATCAAAAGGTTTTGGTTTTGTAGAGATGGCAGAGGAAGATCAGGCAAAGGCTGCTATGGAAAAGCTGAACCAGTCTGAATTCATGGAAAGGACCCTGGTTGTCAATGAGGCAAGAGAGATGGAAAAGAGGCCTCAAAGACAGGATAACGGCGGCGGATATGGCGGCGGAGGCGGCCAGAGAAGAAGCGGCGGCGGAGATGACCTTAACTACAAACTGCGACAGCTAAGAAGAAAATTCAAATAGTTAATATTTTAACTTGAATTTTAAGCTGAATTAATCTATAGTATTTTGTTAGAAAATTTAATATAAAACCTTTAAAATAGTCCGGAGAGGCTAAAAAGGCATGCGATATAGATTATTAATAAAATTTAATAATATAGATATAAAGACCTTCTTGCATTTTATGCAAGAGGGTCTTTTTTATGCAGGGGTGGCCCTATGATAGAGAAAGCAAATATTTTAAGTAAAGCTGATCTGAGGCGTGTTATAAAAAGGATATCCCATGAGATACTTGAAAGAAACAGAGGATCTGAAAACCTGGTTATTATAGGGCTTCAGAAAAGAGGCGTGCCTCTGGGGAAGCGGATAGCTGCAAATATTGAATCATTTGAGGATAAAAAAATAAGATTTGGAAAGCTTGATATCTCATTTTACCGCGATGACTTCGGGAAGAAGATAAAAGCTGATATTGAAAAGACGGAGATAGACTTCGATGTCACTGATATGAATGTGATACTGGTCGATGATGTACTCTTTACCGGAAGGACCATAAGGGCGGCCCTTGATGCGATAATCGATCTGGGAAGACCCAGGTCGATACAGCTGGTGGTACTTATTGACAGGGGACACAGGGAGCTTCCCATAAGGGCCGATTATGTGGGAAAGAATCTTCCAACATCGCAAAATGAGATGGTGGAAGTAAGGCTCATGGAAACTGATGGCAGAGACAGTGTGATACTTGTGGAAAAGGAAGAAGATGTTAAATAAGAAAAGCATATTAAGAATAGATGATCTGACCCTGGACGATGTGGCAAAGGTGATGGAGACTGCCGACTCCTTTACAAGTATTTCAAAAAGGGAGATAAAGAAGGTCCCCACGCTCAGGGGGAAGACTGTGGTAAATTTGTTCTTCGAGCCCAGTACGAGGACAAAGACTTCTTTTGAGGTGGCTGCAAAGAGGCTATCGGCGGATATGATAAACTTTGCTGCGTCTTCGTCAAGCCTTAAGAAAGGCGAATCCATTATGGATACACTCAGGACGATACTTGCCATGCAGGTCAACCTTATAGTGATACGCCATAGTGATAGCGGTACGGTGAAGATGGTCGATGATAATACCCCGGTCCCGGTCATTAATGCGGGAGATGGGAAACATCAGCATCCCACGCAGGCTCTTCTTGACCTGTATGCTATAAGGAGCAGGTTTGAAAAATTTGAGGGACTAAGAGTGGCTTTTGTAGGGGACTTTCTAGATAGCAGGGTGGCAAGGTCCGGAACCAGGCTTTTTGAAAAGATGGGGATGGATGTGTCGCTTGTCGCTCCCAGCATGCTTATTCCGGAGGATCACTCGGATCTTAATGTATATAGCAGTATAGATGATGTCATAGAAGATATTGATGTGCTATATATGCTGAGGATGCAGTTTGAAAGGCAGGACAGGAAATTTTACCCTTCAGTGAGGGAATATAATAGGTTTTTGAGCCTTGATAGCAAGAGGCTGGCCAGGATGAAAAAAAATTCTATTGTAATGCATCCCGGACCGGTAAACAGGGGCATAGAGATAAGCGATGAGGTGATGGGAGACAGGGAGAGCCCATATGACAATATCCTTATAGAGGAGCAGGTGACAGGCGGCGTGGCTGTAAGGATGGCTCTATTATATTTAATACTTGGATGATAATTAATATGGACAGTAATATGTACAATAAAATACTTATAAAAAATGGCAGCATAGTAGATGCCCAAAAGGGCAATATATATAGGGGCGACCTGTATATTAAGGATGGCATCATCGAAGACATAAAAGATGTGATCGAAATAGATAATAAGGACATTACTATAATAGATGCCGGGGGCCTGACTATAATGGCCGGACTTGTCGATATGCATGTCCACTTGAGGGATCCCGGTCTTGAAGACAGGGAGACCATTGAAAGCGGGGCCAGGGCAGCGCTGGCAGGCGGTATTACTTCGATGGTGTGCATGCCAAATACATCTCCCGTCCTTGACAGTCCCTCCCTTATTAAATATGTGATAGACAGGGGAAAAAATACGGGATGCAGCATTTATCCTGTAGCGGCAATGACAGCGGGACTTGAAGGAAAAAATATAACCGGGATGGGCCTTCTTTCGGAAGCAGGCGCTATAGGTTTTTCTGATGATGGAAAGGCTGTAGCTGATTCAAAGCTGATGTTCGAGATAATGCGCTACTCAAAACAATTTGGAAAGCCCCTTATCCTCCATGAAGAAGTCAGGAGCTTTTCAGAACATGGGCTGATGCATGAGGGTAAGTATTCCACAAAGCTGGGTCTTGAAGGCATCTCCAGGCTTTCAGATGACCTTATGATAGGCAGGGATATAGTGCTTGCCGGAGTCTCGGGGGCAAGGATACATATAACCCATATAAGCACCAGCGGAGCAGTGGAGATGATAAGGAAGGCAAAAACAGATGGCATTGACATAACATGCGATGTAACGGCGCATCACTTATTTTTTAATGACAGCCATCTTGAGAGTTTTGATACCAACTTGAAGGTCAAGCCTCCTATAAGAGACGTCCGGGACCAGAAGGCTCTTATTGAAGGAGTGGCAGACGGCACCATAGATGCTATCGTCTCCGACCATGCGCCGCATCTTGATACCGGAAAGAATACGACTTTTAAGCTGGCAGAGTTTGGGACCATCGGGCTCGAGACGCTTTTGGCGGCAAGCTATACCATATTATGCAGGAATAAAAAACAGGGTTTTGAAAAGGTTGCCCGGCTGCTGGGGTCCGGTCCTGCAGAGATAGTGGGAATAGATGGCGGAATTATAAGGAAGGGGATGCGGGCAGATATAGCAGTGGCTGACCTGGAAGCCGGCTATACGGTAAAGAAAGAAGATTTCAGGTCCAGGAGTAAAAATAGTGCATTCATAGGGCAGAAGCTATATGGAAAAATAATATATACGATAAGCAATGGAAAAATAGTTTATGAAAGCGGGTTAAATTGAAGGCGATCCTGATGCTTGAAGACGGGAAGATGTTTGAGGGTAAAAGTTTTGGATACAGGGGCGGAGTAGCTGGAGAAGTAGTTTTTAACACTTCCATGACCGGATATCAGGAGATACTGACTGATCCTTCATATTGTGAGCAGATCGTCACTATGACATATCCCCAGATCGGAAATTATGGCATCAATCCGGAAGACGTCGAATCATCAAAGGTGCAGGTAAAGGGCTTTATTGTCCGCGAATACATGGACCATTATAGTAATTGGAGGGCAAAAGAGAGTCTGCAGGACTATCTTGAAAAGCATTCCATAACCGGCATATCCGATATTGATACGCGCCAGCTTACAAAGAATATAAGGGAAGAAGGCGCAATGAAAGCCGTCATTTCCACCGATACTTTTAACCCCGTCTCCCTTATGAAAAAGCTTGGGAGCTATCCTGGTATGACAGGAAGGAACCTTGTTGATCATGTGACCTGCAGCGAGCCATATGTGTTTGATCCAGGAGCCCGCCATAAGTATACTATTGCAGCATATGATTTTGGGATCAAGACAAATATCCTTAGATGCCTGGATAGGGAAGGATTTAATATAGTAGTCATGCCGGCAACTACGCCGCCGGAGGAGATGCTCAAAAAGAAGTATGACGGGATACTGCTTTCAAATGGGCCAGGAGATCCGGCTGCGGTCACTTATGCTATTGAAAATATAGGCAAGCTTGTAGGCAAAAAGCCATTATTTGGCATATGCCTGGGACATCAGCTGCTCTCCCTTGCTCTGGGGGCAAAGACATATAAATTGAAATTTGGCCATCATGGAGCCAATCATCCGGTAAAGAACCTTGACAGCGGCCAGGTAGAGGTGACTACCCAGAACCATGGTTTTTCTGTGAAGATGGATTCGCTAAAGAAAATACCCGTCTCTCACAGGGTGACCCATATAAACTTAAATGACAATACTATAGAAGGCATTGAGTACCCTCAAGTTTCTGCATTTACGGTGCAGCATCATCCGGAAGCAGGGCCCGGTCCTCATGACTCAAGATATATATTTAAAAAATTTATAGAGCTTATTGATGACTTTAAAACAAAGCCGAGTGGTAAATAGGAAGGATATATGCCAAAGAGAAAAGACCTGAAGAAAATAATGCTAATAGGTTCAGGGCCGATAATAATAGGCCAGGCCTGTGAATTTGATTATTCCGGGACCCAGGCCTGCAAGGTGCTTAAGGAAGAGGGATATAAAGTCATACTGGTTAATTCAAATCCCGCGACTATCATGACTGATCCCGAGTTTGCTGATAAAACATATATAGAGCCATTGACTCCGGAATTTGTGGCAAAGGTGATCAAAAAGGAAAGGCCGGATGCGGTCCTTCCCACGCTGGGCGGCCAGACAGGTCTCAATATTGCAGTCATGCTTGACAGGGACGGAGTGCTGCAGAAGTATGGAGTGGAGCTGCTTGGCGCTGATGTGGATGTCATCACAAAAGCGGAGGACAGGGAAAAGTTCAAGGATGCTATGTCGGCAATAGGGCTATATGTGCCTCCAAGCGGATATGCGCACAGTCTTTCGGAAGCGCTGGAATTTGCACAGGAGCTTAAATATCCCCTGGTAGTAAGGCCGAGCTTTACACTGGGCGGACTTGGAGGAGGAGTGGCCTTTAATAGGGAAGAATTCATAGAGACAGTAACAGGGGGCCTTGATCTGTCACCTGTATCCGAAATCCTGGTTGAAAAGTCAGTTGCAGGGTGGAAAGAATTTGAGCTGGAAGTCATGAGGGACAGAAATGACAATGTCGTTATTGTATGTTCGATTGAAAACTTCGATCCTATGGGAGTGCATACGGGAGACAGCATCACTGTGGCGCCGGCACAGACCCTTACTGATGCAGAATATCAGATGATGAGGAATGCATCCATTGATATCATGAGGGAGATCGGTGTGGAGACGGGCGGTTCCAATATACAGTTTGCAATCAATCCTGAAAATGGAAAGATGGCAGTTATAGAGATGAATCCAAGGGTATCAAGGAGCAGCGCACTGGCCTCAAAGGCCACAGGGTTTCCAATAGCGAAGATAGCTACAAAGTTGGCAGTGGGCTATACTCTTGATGAGATCCCCAATGATATAACCAGGAAGACTCCTGCCTGCTTTGAGCCTTCCATAGATTATGTGGTCGTCAAATTTCCAAGGTGGGCATTTGAAAAGTTTGCGGGCACCGATACATCGCTTACTACGAGGATGAAGTCAGTGGGAGAGGTGATGGCTATCGGAAGGACCTTTAAGGAAGCGCTGCAGAAGTCAATAAGGTCCCTTGAGATCGACCGTTATGGCCTGGGATCCGATGGAGTCAATGATATAAGGGATAAGCTTTTAAATGACAGGCTCTCTATTCCAAATCAGGACAGGGTGTTCTATATAAAATATGCATTTGAAAAGGGGAGAAGTGTTGAGGATATTTATAGCTATACCAGAATAGATCCCTGGTTCCTTAATAATATAAAGCAGCTTGTAGATTTTGAGAGCCAGTTTGCCGGATGCGGACCAAAGGACCTTAAGGCCCCGGTACTGAGGGAAGCCAAAAGGTATGGTTACTCTGACCGCCAGCTGGCACATCTTTGCAGCTGCAGGGGAAGCGATATACGCAGACTTAGAAAAAAGATGGATATAATCCCCACATTTAAAACTGTGGATACATGTGCGGCCGAATTTGAAGCATATACGCCGTATTATTACTCGACCTATGAGAGTGAAGACGAGATCCTTCCAACAGAAAAGGAAAAAATAATTATACTGGGAAGCGGGCCCAATAGGATAGGGCAGGGAATAGAATTTGACTACTGCTGCGTGCATGCTTCTTATGCGCTTCATGATATGGGCTATGAGACAATAATGGTAAACTGCAATCCGGAGACTGTCAGTACCGATTATGATACATCGGACAGGCTTTACTTCGAACCTCTGACCTTTGAAGATGTGATGAATATAATAGAGGCTGAAAAACCAAAAGGTGTGATAGTACAATTCGGGGGACAGACTCCCTTAAAGCTTGCCCTTCCTCTTCAGGAGGTGGGTGTAAATATTCTTGGTACCTCTCCCGATTCCATAGACCTGGCTGAAGACAGGAAGAAGTTTGGAAATGTGCTTAAAAAGCTGGATATACTGCAGCCCGAAAACGGGACCGCATTAAATGAAGAGGAGGCTGTAAAGATAGCATCATCAATTGGATATCCCGTGCTGGTGAGGCCCTCATATGTACTTGGCGGCAGGGCCATGAGCATCGTATATAATGAAGATAGCCTTAAAGACTATGTCAAAAATGCAACAATTGTATCGCATGATAGGCCCATACTTGTAGATAGATTCCTGGAGAGGGCGATAGAAGTCGATGTGGATGCAATATATGATGGGGAGGAGCTTTTTATAGGCGGAATAATGGAGCATATAGAGGAGGCAGGGATACATTCGGGAGATAGTGCCTGCGTCATACCCGCATTTACACTTGACGGGCCGACGATTGCTACTATAAGGGAATATACTTTCAGGATGGCACATGAGCTCAAAGTAATCGGCCTTATAAATATACAGTATGCAGTAAAGAATGGAAGGGTCTATGTACTGGAGGCAAATCCAAGGGCCTCAAGGACAGTACCTTTTGTCAGCAAGTCAATAAAGGTCCCCATGGCAAAGATAGCTTCCAGGGTGCTTGCCGGGATGAAGCTTAAGGACCAGGACTTTGAAAGGGTGGATCCCGCAAAGCTTGATTATTTTAGTATAAAGGAAGCCGTTCTTCCATTTAACCGCTTCCCCGGAGTGGATACCATACTCGGGCCGGAGATGAAGTCAACAGGCGAGGTAATGGGAATAGATCCTAATTTTGGAATTGCATTTGCAAAGACCCAGATCTCTACTAATCAAATATTTCCGACTTCCGGCGCAGTATTCATATCTGTAAATGATAAGGACAAGGACCTTATCGTAGATATTGCAAAGAAGCTCTCTGAGATGGACTTTAAGATAATATCCACAAAAGGGACAGGCGACATCCTTACAGAAAATGGCATAAAGACAAATATGGTGCTAAAGATAAGGGAAGGCAGGCCAAATGTCATAGATATGATAAAGAATAGGGAGATAGACCTTATAATAAATACGCCGGAAGGAGGCAGTGCAAGAAGCGATGGCTATTATATGAGGACGGCAGCGGTACTATATAGTGTACCTTCCATAACGACTCTATCTGCTGCATCGGCGCTTTTGCAGGGTATTGAAGAGATGAGGAAAAACTCTAAAGTAAAGGTTAAAGCTATACAGGAATATTGATGAGATTATTAAAGAGTGAAATACTTTCTAATGAAAAATATGGTCCCGGTATCTACAGGATGGAGATCTTTGCTCCATATATTGTCAAGAATATTAAAGCGGGCCAGTTTATAAATATAAAGTGCTGTCCGGAAGGCTCAAGGGACCCGCTACTGCGAAGACCTTTTTCGGTATTTGATATAGAGAAGAAATTCAATGTATTCTCCATATTATATTTAGTGAAGGGAAATGGCACCAGGTATATGTCATCGCTAAAAAATGGCGACATAATCGACTTTGCCGGACCCCTGGGCAGTCCAGTGGACATTGATCCTCTAATGGGCAATATCCTTCTTATAGGCGGCGGTATGGGCATTGCGCCGCTAAACCTTATCGCAAAGCTAGCAACCGACTCGGGTAAAAGTGTACTGATGCTGGCAGGTTTTAAAGAAAGCAATCTTCTAAGATGGGAGAGGGACCTGGTAAGGATGGGTGTTAAGTACAGAATATTTTGTGAGGACGGATCCTGGGGAGAGAAGGGATTGGTATGCGACCATATTTTTGATGAGCCGGCGGTATACCGCAGCCACGATGTATATTGCTGCGGGCCCGAAGAGATGCTAAGGGTCCTCCAGAAAGATCTGGGAAGGGAAAATATATCCGCTACGGCATTTTTTGAGGAAAAAATGGCCTGCGGCATAGGAGCCTGCAATGGTTGTGTCATAAGAGTAAAAAGAGGCGGCAGGATAGATTATCTCAGGGTATGCAAGGAAGGCCCTGCATTTGAATTGTCGGAGGTCGTATTTGACTGATAGATCATTTGACCAGAAAAATACAGATAGAGGCGGGGAAATAAGTTCTTCTTTTGATGAAGAATACTGCGGAAGCGATCCGGATATGTCGGTTGAGCTTGGAAGGATAAAGCTTGCAAATCCCATAATAACCTGTTCCGGGACATTCTCCCATGGAGAAGAGCACCGGACCTTTTATGATATATCAGCTCTGGGTGCGGTAACAACAAAAAGCTATTCATTAAAGCGCAGGATAGGAAATCTACCGCCCAGGATATGCGAGACGCCTGCAGGTCTTTTAAATTCAATAGGTCTTCAAAATGACGGCATTGATGCGTTTATCGGCTCTCATCTGGAGCAGATGCAAAGGGCCGGCGCGAAGGTTATACTCAGTATATTTGGCCGTGATGCAGAAGAGTTTAAAAAAATTGCATTAAAGGTACTGGATGTAAAATCACAAATACTGGCCGTGGAACTCAATCTCTCATGCCCGAATATTGAAAGGGATGGTATTTCCTTCTGTGCAATACCTGAAGAGGTCGAGAAGGTCGTTGATGCGGTTGCGTCCATGCTTGATGTGCCTGTCATAGCCAAGCTGTCCCCAAATCATGATAATATGATAGAGTCTGCTATAATGGCCAGAAAGTCCGGGGCAGAGGCAATCTCAGTCGTCAATACTATTATAGGGATGGCTGTGGACATAGATACATATAGGCCGCTGCTGGGAAACACAATAGGCGGTCTTTCTGGACCTGCTATAAAGCCGGTGTCACTGGCGAAGATATATAAGCTGGCAAGTGAAAAAATACTTCCAATAATCGGTATGGGAGGGATATTTGACTACAGGGATGTACTGGAGTTTATGATCGTGGGCGCCTCTGCAGTCAGTCTGGGTACGGTTAACTTTATTGATTATGATGCAGGGGAAAAGATACTGGCTGGTCTTAAGAGCCATCTGATAAGGAAAAAAATAGGAAGTATTAAAAGTTTTACAGGAAGGCTGAAAAAGATTTGAAAAAAAGAAAGCTAAAATTGGCTGACCGCCTTATTGCGGTCATTGATGTAAATAAAAAAAGCACTCTGAGTAAGATACTTTCAGGTATCGGAGGGAAGGTATCGACAGTAAAGCTCGGCCTTGAGATGATATATGGCGCCGGGACAGATGTAGTGGATATTGCCAGAAGGTCAGGCTATGATGTAATGCTGGATACAAAGCTTATGGATATACCAAGTACAATAAGAGGAGCATCTCTTGCAATAGCGGCGCTGGGGCCATCGATCATCACTATCCATACACTCGGGGGGAAAAAGATGATAGAAGCTTCGAAGGAAGCGCTAAAGGAGCAGTCAGATAGGGATCTGGCCATAGCCCCCCTTCTTTTCGGGGTGACAGTGCTTACAAGCCTTGATGACGGCGACCTTGGGGAAATGGGATTTAAAGATGGATATAAGGGCACTGTAATAAGACTTGCGGGTCTTGCACTTGATAGCGGAGCTGATGGAATAGTATGTTCACCCGGAGAGGTAAGATTACTCAGGGAAGAATTCGGCCGGGACTTTTTTATTGCGACTCCCGGGATCAGGCTCAGTGAAGATAGCGCAGGGGACCAGAAGAGGGTCAATACTCCTGAAGAGGCAATATCTGCCGGTGCTGATATGGTAATAGTGGGCCGCTCAATAATGCAGAAACCTGATATAGGAGCTGCTGTAGATATTTTCTTAGAAAAGATAAAAAGCGCATTAAAAGCGTATTAAAAGTGTATTATGGGAAGGGAAATAAAGTATGCTTAAGATCATTAAGCAGGCTGGCGGAATCGATGTATTTAAATTGTTTAAGGATTCGGCAGCAATACTGGAGGGCCATTTTAAACTTACATCCGGATATCATAGCGGAGTATATATGCAATGTGCGGCCCTTCTCCAGTACCCCGAAAGGGCCGGTATTCTTGCAGATGGCGCCATTGATATAATGGAAGCGGATATAGACCTTGAAGATATAGACACAGTCGTCGCCCCGGCAATGGGCGGGATACTCTGGGGTTATCTGCTGGCACAAAGGATCGGGTGCCGGATGGTCTTTACCGAAAGGAAAGACGCAGAGATGGTGCTCCGGAGAGGATTTGATATCAAAAAAGGCGAAAAGTTGATCATTGCAGAGGATGTGATCACGACAGGCGGTTCAGTAAAGGAAGTCATAAAGATATGCAGGGAGATGGGCGGGGATATAAAAGCTGTAATAACAATAGCGGATAGGAACGCTGGTATTGATTTTGGTTATCCATATTATAATATGATCAGCCTGGATATAGAAAAATATGATCCTGATGATTGTCCGCTGTGCAGAAGCGGTGTCCCGGTGGTCTATCCCGGAAGCAGAAAACCGGGCCAATAGCGCCTTTAAAGTCTATAAAAATTTTATTCCTGCAAAATTATATTGTAAAAGTAAATATATATTTGTATACTCTAAATTATCTATCCAGTCATACGACAAGGAGCTTTGATGGCTTTAACCGGTTTGAGCGAGGAGGCCAGGAAAAAGGGTCTGGAAAAAGCGCACCTGGTACGCAAAACAAGGTCCGGGATAAAGGACCAGTTAAAAAAGGGAAAGACAAGCTTAAATGCTCTTTTTAAAGACAGGAAGCTTTATGAAGAATATATCGCCGGTATGAAAGTACTGCAGATCGTAAGTGCACTTCCAGGCAATGGTAGATTGCACGCTGCTAAGATCCTTGAGGAATTAAAGATAAGCCCCCATAAAAAAATAGGCGGACTTGGTAAGAACCAAAAGGTAAATTTTTTTAAGTATTTCAATATTTCAGAGTCTTAAAGTCTATATAGATGACAAGTATCAATAAAGCCAGGCTATTCGTAATTTCCGGCCCATCCGGTTCAGGTAAAAGCAGCTTGATCTTAGATGTCTTAAAATATTTTAATGATTTTGAGATATCTATCTCGGCCACCACAAGGCCGATGAGAAAGGGAGAGGTCCAGGGAGAGCAGTATCATTTCATATCAGAGAAAGAATTCAAAGATCTCATCAAAAAGGAAAACTTTCTCGAATGGGCCATATACTCAGGATATTATTATGGGACACCCAAAAGATCAGTGAGTGATAAGCTTGCGGCAGGGATAAATATAATACTGGAGATAGAGGTCCAGGGCGCAATGCAGATAAAGGAAAAGATAGATGATGCTTTCTATATATTCATACTCACTACTGCTATAGATGAGCTTAAAAAAAGACTCATAAAGAGAGGGACCGACAGTATGGAAGAGATAGAAAAAAGGCTCATAATAGCCAGGGAAGAATTGGAGTATAAAAAACATTATGATTGCATAATCGTCAATAATAATTATAATGAAGCTTTGCAAAATCTAAAAAATATACTCAAAAGTGCAGCAGGGAAGGAAACAGGATAGTGAAGATACAGTTTTTCGATGAATTTGAAGAAGATATAAAAAGTAAATATAAGCTTTGCAGGGCAGTTTCAGTCAGGGCAAGAGAGCTCGGTGAATATTTCACTGCGGCAAGGAATATGGAAAGAGTCAGTATAATGAAGCCGCTTGTGGATATGGACTCAGAGGACCCTCTTGAAATATCCTTTAATGAGCTTAAGGAAAAAAAGATAGAATTTGGAAATATAGAAGAGAAAGAAAAATAATCTTGAGTCATAACAGTTCAATTTTTTTAAAGAAAAAGATTGTACTGGGAATAACCGCTTCTATTGCTGCTTATAAGGCAGCTTATATATGCAGCAGTCTTGTCAGGTCAGGCGCTCAAGTCATTCCAGTAATGACTGACCGTGCCGCTAATTTTATAAATCCCATTACATTTAGTTCGCTTTCGGGCAATGAGACAATAATGGGCCAGTTTAAGAATAGGGGGCGCATATATCATATCGCACTCTCCCACAGCGCTGATGCATACCTTATAGCTCCTGCAAGCGCAGACATAATATGCAAGCTTGCCGGTGGGATATGCGATGACTTCCTGACCACTTCTTCGCTGGCGGCGATCTGTCCGGTGCTTATAGCTCCGGCGATGAATGAAAGCATGTATCTCGATCCTATGGTTGCCGGCAGCATAGACAAGCTTAAAAGCAGCGGTAAATACCAGATAATAGGTCCCGCAAAGGGAAGTCTTGCATGCGGGGAGACCGGAGCAGGCAGGATGGAAGATGAAGAGGCTATAATCGAAAGGCTTGCGCAGCTGCTGAAAGTCTCTGACGGGCTCAATGGCAAAAAGGTCATCATAACAGCAGGCGGGACAAGAGAATATATAGATATGGTAAGATTTATATCAAATGCTTCAAGCGGCAAGATGGGCCATAGTCTCGCTGAAGAGGCATATTTCAGGGGTGCGCGAAAGGTCGTACTCATAAGCACCGTGAGGGAAAGGCCGGTCCCATATGGGGTCGAGGTCCATTATGTGGACAGTACCAGGCAGATGAAAGAGGCAGTGCTTGGCCATAGCGGTGACGGGGATATAATAATAATGGCTGCGGCGGTAAGTGATATCGTGCCCCTAAAAAGGGCCCCCGGGAAAATATCTAAAAGGGACGGACTTCTTTCAAAGCTGAAATTTAAATTAAATGAAAACATTTTAGAGATTCTTTCGACAAATAAAAGGAAGGGTCAATTCCTGATAGGTTTTGCTGCTGAAAGTGGATATAATATTGAAGATGTCCTGAAGAAGTTTTCCGGCAGTAATATTGATATGATAGTCGTAAATGATATATCCGGAAAAGATACGGCGATAGGTAGCGACTATAATGAAGTGGAGATAATAAGGAGCGGGAAAGCCCCGGTAAGGATACCCAGGGATAAGAAGGCTGTTATAGCCAGGGGTATCTGGAATGAGATAATCAAAGAAATCAATTAATATTGATGAAGAAAATATAGATTGGAGAGACAATGTCAGGGAAAAGAAATTTTGTGTTTACATCAGAATCAGTCACAGAGGGTCATCCGGATAAGATGGCAGATCAAATATCAGATGCCATTCTTGATGCTATTATTGCCGATGATCCCGGTGCAAGGATAGCCATTGAGACTCTGATAAAGACAGGGATAGTGGTAGTGGCAGGAGAAGTAACCACAAATACTTATGTCGAAATACCCAAAATAGTAAGGGATACAATAAAGGGCATCGGCTATACAAGAGCCAAATACGGTTTTGACTATGAGACCTGCGGGGTGATGGTATCGATAGGGAAACAGTCCTCCAATATTGCACAGGGTGTAAGCAAGGCCCTGGAATCAAGAGTCGGAAATGGATATGAAGATGAAATAGACCAGCAGGGCGCAGGTGATCAGGGTATGATGTTTGGATATGCCTGCAATGAGACTGACGAACTTATGCCTCTTCCAATAATGATTGCACATAAACTTGCCCACAGGCTTTCTGAAGTAAGAAAGGCGGGGATACTTCCATATCTAAGGCCCGATGGCAAATCACAGGTCAGCATAAGGTATGAGAATGATAAACCGGTAGCTATCGAGACGATAGTTGTCTCATCCCAGCATGCTCCAAATATTGATATTGAGACACAGATAAAGCCTGATATAAAGGAATTTGTAATAAAGCCGATAATACCGGAAGAATATCTTTCAAGTGACTTTAATCTTTTTGTAAATCCGACAGGAGAATTTACGATCGGTGGTCCGATGGGAGATGCAGGGCTGACCGGAAGGAAGATAATAGTAGATACATATGGCGGGACAGCAAGGCATGGGGGAGGAGCCTTTTCAGGAAAAGATCCTTCGAAAGTCGACCGTTCAGCAGCTTATGCTGCCAGGTATGTGGCCAAGAACCTGGTTGCTGCCGGAGTGGCGGACAGGCTTGAGCTAGAAGTGGCATATGCTATAGGAGTATCACATCCAGTATCTACAATGGTGGAGACTTTCGGTACCGAAAAGGTAGATGCTAAAAAAATAGAAAAAGCCGTAAAGGAAATATTCGATCTGCGTCCAGGTGCGATAATAAGGGATCTGGACTTATTGCGGCCGATATACAAAAAGACTGCTGCATATGGACATTTTGGAAGGCATGATAGGGACTTCACATGGGAAAAACTGGACAAAGTGGATGCAGTCAAGGATTTTTTGGGACTTAAATAGCTTCTCATATAAACTTTATAGATGTAAATAAATATTCTACCACGGCTGCAGGATATTCTTTTCTAAATCGGAAGATTGGGCTAAAATTATATTTAATGGAACCCGGATATAAATACGCAGAAGTATATATCGATATAAGATCACTGAGTGTCGACCATCCTTTTGATTATATAATACCCCATGCGATGCTGGACTCGATAAGAACGGGCAGTGTTGTTATAGTACCGGTCTCAAACCGGAAAGAGATAGGATATGTGGTAAGGGTAAAAGATAAGTCCCGGGTATCCGCCGGCGCACTCAAAGAGATAGCCGGACTTACCGGTATTTCCCCTGTTTTTGACGAACAGATGCTCGAACTTGCCATGTGGATGAGCAGATATTATGTCCAGCCCCTGACAGGTGTATTAAGGCTATTTCTTCCCCCGGGCAGAAAGAATAAGAGGACCCTTCAAAAAAAGGGAAAGGGCTATAAATATAGGACCATGATAGAGATCGATAGAAATGCATATGGCAGGGCCGCGGATGATCCGGGATGGAAGAGGAGTAAGGCTCAAAAAAGGATATTGGATAGACTCTCCCAAAGCGGCAGCGGGATGATGGAAAGAGCCATGCTGCTAAAGGCATCTTCCAGCAGTGCAGGTTCCATAAAAAAGCTTATTGAAAAGAGACTTATAAGGCAAAATAAGCGAAGAGTAAGGCGGGATTTTAGATACGGCGGCCTTCCGGGCAGCGGCGGCACTGATATTACTATGAACCAGTATCAAAGAAAGTGCATCGACCTGGTACGGAGCTCTCTTGAAAGCCGTGAAAGCCGGAAATTTCTGATACAGGGAGTCACAGGCAGCGGCAAGACCGAGATATATATGAATATCTGCAAAAAGGTCATAGCAAGCGGAAGAAGGGCATTGATATTGGTGCCGGAGATATCCCTTACACCCCAGCTCTTTTCGAGATTTGAAAAGATGTTTGGCCGTGAAGTAGCGGTCTATCATTCTCATATGAGCGATGGGGAAAGATTTGACAGGTGGATGGAAATACTTGAAGGTGAAGTAGGGCTCGTCATCGGTACAAGGTCCGCTCTATTTACACCGCTTAAAGATATAGGGATAATAATAATAGATGAGGAGCATGACCCATCTTATAAGGAAGGGTCCATGGTCAGGTATAATACGCGGGACGTGGCAGCCAGGCTGTCTGAGATAAAAAATATACCGCTTATAATGGGAAGCGCCACGCCATCGGTCAGTACAAGATATATGGTAGAAAATAAAAAAGATTGTACGCTGATGAGGGTCCCGGTAAGGGCCAGGAGCTCAAAAAAGGTGGAAAGGCAGGTCGTCGATCTCAGGTCCATAGACAGGAAAAAGGAAGATGAATTCATTACCCCGGTGCTTCATAAGGCAATAAGAGAAGAGCTTGAAAAGGATAATAAGGTAATAATATTTATAAACCGGCGGGGTTTTTCAAATTTTGTGGTCTGCAGGGGATGCGGTAATGTCCCCAGATGTCCAGCATGCGAACTTTCATACAATTATCACCGGGACAGCGGGAAGCTTATATGTCATCACTGCGGAAGGGAAGAAAAATACACAGGTGTCTGCAAACAGTGCCAGACGGCAAATCTTTTTCTGGCAGGCAGCGGAATACAGAGAGTAGAGGAAAAGATAAGGACCAGATTCAGGGATGTCCCCATATATAGGATGGATTCGGACATCACCAAAAAGAAGAAATCACATCAGGAGATAATCGGAGGCTTTTCTGCTCCGGGAAGAGCTATAATGATCGGGACGCAGATGATAACCAAGGGCCTTGATATAGAGGATGTCACTCTTGTGGGCGTGATAAACTGCGACGGGATGTTTTCGCTGCCGGATTATCATATGAATGAAAGAGCCTATCAGCTTATAACACAGGTAGCCGGAAGGGCAGGAAGAAAAGATAAAGAGGGAAGGGTCATAATACAGACCTATAGGCCGGATGCAGGAGTGATCATCCATCTTATGGATGAGGATTATGAAAAGTTCTATATGGAAGAGCTTGAGAACAGGAGGGAGCTCTCCTATCCTCCTTTTTCAAATCTTGTAAATATAATAATATCGGGCCATAACGCATCGGCAGTAGAGGATGGGGCCAAAAAAGTACTGGATAAAATAAATAAAGATATTAAAATAAATATAGACATGCTGGGGCCGGCTCCGGCACCTTTTTATAAGATAAATAAGTTTTACCGCTGGCATATACTCTTAAAGACAAAGGAAATAGACAGTCTTACCGCTGAGCTGGGAGAGTCGCTTAAAAGTCATAGGAAGAATAAGGATATAAGGCTCATAATAGATGTCGACCCGGAATGGATATTATAAACAGGAGAAGGATATGGCAATAAAGCAAGTAAGAAAGATCGGGGATCCGGTCCTGAGAGAGATTTCGAGTGAAGTGGAAAAAATAGACAGGGGTCTGCTGGACCTGGTCAAAGATATGCTTGATACCCTCCAGGACGAAGGAGGAGTGGGGCTGGCTGCCCCGCAGATAGGGATAACAAAGAGGGTAATAATAGTAAGGCTTGAAGAAAAAGTACAGACTTATATCAACCCTGAGATAAAGCCCATGGGCAGTGAAATGAGTGAAGACGATGAAGGCTGTCTGTCTATATATTCGGTCCAGGGTTTTCAGGTCAAAAGATATTCAAAAATAAAGGTAAAGGCTGGCAATCTCAAGGGAAGATCTGTAGAATTTATAGCAGAGGACCTTTTTGCCAGAGTCCTTCAGCATGAGGTGGACCACCTGAACGGCAAACTGTTTATTGACCGTCTGGATGCAGATTCAAAAATGGAGCTTCTAAAAAGGGTTAATGAGATCACTTCATGAGATAATTTTTAAAACCATTTTTTACGGATAAGGAGATAATATATTGAAAATAATCTATATGGGCTCTTCTGATTTCTCGGTACCTTTTCTTGAAAAAATAGATGATTCGAGCCATGAGGTGACAGGGGTCTTTACATATAAGGATAAGAAAAAAGGAAGGGGCAGAAAGCTGCAGCCAAATCCTGTGAAGAAATGCGCAGAAAACAGGGGGCTCATGGTCCATGAGATCTCAAAATGCGGTGCCGTCTTCATAGAGGAGCTTTCAATGATCCCGTTTGACTATGTGGTAGTAGTGTCTTTCGGGATGATACTTCCGGCGGAAGTATTTAAAAGATGGCCCGGGGTCTGGATCAATGTCCATCCGTCCATGCTGCCCGCCTACAGAGGACCGTCTCCGATGATAAGCGCACTTCTTGACGGGGCGGCTACTACGGGTGTGACCATAAATGAAGTGGTATATGAAGTTGACACCGGCAGGATCTTTGCACAGACCGGCTTCAATATAGCAGACTGCGACAATCTGGATGATCTTGAAGAAAGGACCGTAAAGTTCGGGGGCCCTCTACTTATTAATGTGCTTGACCTCATTGAGGACTCCGGGTATGAGCCCTGGCCCCAGGGAAGCAGGGGGATCACCTATACAGTGAAAATAGCACCCGGCGACCTCAGGATAGACTGGTCAGGAAAAGCCGGGGAGATAGTAAACAGGATAAGGGCCCTCTCATCAAAGCCGGGTGCCTATACGAAGTACAGGGACGGGAAGATAAAGATACTAAGAGCGTCTGTCATTGCAAAGGGCAAAAGGGGTGCTTCTGCGGGGGAAATAATCTATGCCGGTAGAAATGAAGGGCTCATAGTAAATTGTGGAGGAGGCGGGGCAGTGAGCCTTAAGATGCTTCAGCCGCAGGGGAAAAAGCCAATGGATCATAAAAGCTTCATAAATGGATATGGACCCGAAACAGGCTCTATTATGGGAAAATGATAAAAATAAGTGCAAGAAAAACAAATCCCCGGGCAGCGGCTCTTGATATATTGAACCTTTACTTCGAAAAAGACAGCTCACTTAAAGAGCTTATTTCAGAGAGCCTGGAGAGATCGGACCATTCCAGCCTTGACCGCAGGTTTATTTTCAATATTGTCAAAGGAACAGTCAGGTATGTACTTAGATTTGACTTTATCATATCAAATATATCAAACAGAAAGATTTCTGATATCGACCCGGGCATTCTAAATATACTGAGGATGGGTGTTTATCAATTTCACTTTATGGACAGGGTCCCCACGTATTCGATCGTAGATGAAAGTGTAAAACTTGCAAAAGATGTCAAAGGAGCTGCCGGCGGCTTTGTGAATGCAGTGATGCGCAGGATATCGGAAATAAATGATCCCGACGACTATTTAAAGGCGATGCTGGGCAAGCAGAGAGCTGGAGACGCAAAAGTACTATCGGTCATGCATTCATTCCCGGAATGGATAATCAAATACTGGATGGAGTATTTTGGGAAAGAAAAAACCGCCCGTGTCTGCACACAGCTTAACAGGATCCCCAAATTCTATATCAGGATAAACACCGGCGGGTATTTGGAGCAGACAGAAGATATGACGGATACTGTCAAAATTCTAAAAGGTCTTAAAAATATAAAGGCAGAGCCGGTCGGGATGGACAGCGGTGATATAGCCAGACTTGATGGAGATTTTCGGAAAGTATTTGAACCTGCTCTCTTAAAGCATCTTAAAAAAGGACAGCCGGTATTTGGGGAAGCTGCATTGCTTTCTTCGGCTATGGGTATTGATAGAGAGAAGCTATATAAAGACGGGACTTTTTCTGTGCAGGACCTCTCATCCCAGATGGCTGTAAAGTATTTCCTGGAGCCCCGTCCGCAGGAAAAGATCCTTGACTGCTGCGCTGCGCCTGGAGGGAAGACTTCATTTGCGGCCCAGCTTATGAATAGCGGCGGCCACATACTGGCAGTAGACAAGAGTCCCGGCAAGATAAAGATCCTTTCAGAAAATCTTAAAAGGCTGGGAACAAAAAATGTAAGCACTTTTCTCGCGGACTCTTCAGCAGCAGGATTTCTTGACAGGGCCGAAGGAGAGTTTTTAAATTATTTTGATGCTATTATAGTAGATGGTCCATGCAGCGCGCTGGGGACAGCTGCAAAAAATCCCGAGGTCAAATACAGAAGGGACCCCGAAGATATAAAAAGGCTCTCAGACCTGACAATAAAGATGATGATTGCCTGTGATCCATATCTTAAAAAAGGCGGACGAGTGCTTTTCTATACATGCACCATATCACCGGTAGAAAACGGACAGGCCATAAGGCGGTTTTTAAGCTTGACCGGAGACAGATATGGGATAGCCGAAAATATGGACACAGCAGGTAATGCTGTAAAAATGGAAATGGAGATAATGCCTTATTATCTTCAAAGCGAAGGCGGATATTTCTGCGTTCTTATAAAGAAGAATTAGTAATAAGTGGCAGAGAGATCAGATAATTTTTTTAACTTTATTAGCTTTGAGACAGCTGGTACAGATATTTATATTTTTTACTTTTCCATTTATCTCTACTCTTGCCTTCTGTATATTGGGTCTAAACACTCTTCTTGTCTTTTTATGTGAATGGCTCACATTATTTCCAAATATCGTCTTCTTTCCACAAATATCGCACATCCTTGACATTTTTATCTCTCTTTTCTGTATATTTTATATATCTGCTTAAAATTATTATAGCAGAATAATCTTAAAATCTTCTTTTATAATAAAAACTCAAGGAATATTATCACTTTATTTTATTATTATCAAGAAAAGCAGGGCAAAGTTAAAGAGACGTTCCGGGACAGGTATTAACGGCGCAATTATTATAAAATAGATATAAATAGGGAAACTATTAATAAAGGATAGAGTCAATTATAGATGAAAAAGGGAATATATTGCTATGATCATTTAATAAAATACTAAATAATAGCGGTGGGTCATATATGATAAAAAATATGGATAAAAAAGTAATGGAAGAGATCGCGGATGCTATCATCGATAATTTCAAGAAGAATGAAGATGAAATAAATGATATGAATGTATTTCCCGTACCTGATGGAGATACGGGGACAAATATGCTTCTGACATTAAAATCCATAAAGGAAGAGGTATTAAAGACTAAAAATCCTACTATAAAATCAGTGCTTGAAAATGCATCGATGGGTGCGCTTATGGGCGCCAGGGGCAATTCAGGAGTAATACTCTCACAGATAGTAAAGGGTTTTTTCGATATTCTTATAAGAAGCGAGAAAATCGATCTTGATATAATCAGAAGAGCCCTGAAATCGTCCAGGGATGTAGCCTATGGAGCCGTACAGAACCCTACTGAAGGAACGATGCTGACAACGATCAAAGATATGCACATCCATGTAGATAAAATATGCGGGAATAATAATGATAATGATATAAAGCTTGAGGAGCTTCTTGACAGTATAATAGAGGAAACGGAAAAGTCAGTTGAGAGGACAACATTTATACTTCCCGTCCTGAAGCAGGCTAATGTTGTGGATGCAGGAGCCAGGGGAGTCCTGGAGATACTTATAGGGATAAAAAATGCATTCTCAAATAAAGGGAGGGCAAGCGGACAACTTGAGATGAAATTATCCAGCGGCAATGGTTCCCATAGAAGCAGGGACACGGTAAATAGTGATCCGGACGGGCGGGCAGAAATAATAATCAAGGAGGAGGCCATGGAAAAGAATAGCAGCCTTGAGGAAGTAAAGTTAAGCTCTGAAATAAAATATACTTATTGTACAGAGCTGGTAGTAAGGGGAAGCGGTATAAATATTGGAAAGTTAAAGGAAAAGATCGAAAGCTATGGAGATAGCGCCCTCATAGTCGGCAATGAAAATCTGGTCAAGATCCATGTACATACAAATACACCTCAGAAAGTATTGAACCGCGCGATAAAGGTGGGGACCCTTCATGATATACAGATAAATAATATGAAGGACCAGAGGATGGAAGCAGTCGGCAGCGAGACAGAAAAAAAAGAAACCGTAAAGGTGGCAAAAAGAGCGCTTATAATCGTCTCAAATGGAGAGGGACTCGAGGAAATATTTAGAAGCATCGGAGTCGATATCATAATAGGCGGAGGCCAGAGCATGAATCCTTCCACTTATGATATTGTAAAGGCAATAAATAGTCTTGATGCCAATGAGATAATAATCTTTCCAAATAATAAAAATATCATCCTTACGGCAAATCAGGCCAAAAAACTTGTAAAGAAAAAGACTATAACGGTCATACCGACAAGGACGATCCCTGAAGGAATATCGGCTGTACTTAGCTATAATCCGGATGCTGGCATGGAAGAGAATGCATATAATATGGAACAGACCATTAAGATGAGTAAAAGCGGCGAGATAACACAGGCCGTAAGAGATGCAAAATTGCATGTCGGACAGATAAAGAAAGGTGCATATATCGGACTGTTTAATGGCGAAGTCAGGATAATCTCAGATAATTTAATTGATGCGACAGCTGACCTTATAAGGGATGTAATGAAGGGTGATGAAGAGGTTATTACATTCTATGCGGGGAAAGAAGCAAAGAGTGCTGATATTGAAGCTTTAAAGGAGAGGATCGCGAAATTATTTCCTGAAATAGATATAGAGATCCATAGGGGCGGACAACCTTTGTATCCTTTTATTTTTTCAATCGAGTAGTG
>Ga0255371_10016_pt1 | contig 27215 bp, 26 predicted proteins | sample ANMaggSSYBR01I12_FD_182097 | JGI IMG/M metagenome (GOLD analysis project Ga0255371, IMG submission 182097) | Sediment cell enrichment communities from methane seep in Santa Monica Basin, California, United Staets - ANME aggregate JGI... | ecosystem: Environmental > Aquatic > Marine > Cold seeps >...
CCTCTATGCTCGCAAATCCACGGACGAGCCGGAAAGACAAATTTTATCTATTGAAGCCCAGCTTTTTGAACTACATGAATATGCCAAAAAAGAAGGGTTGAATATCGTCCGTGAATTTGTGGAAAACAAAACCGCTAAAGAGCCGGGCCGGGAAATTTTTAACGATATGATAGCGAGCATAGAGGAAAGCAAAGCTGAGGGAATTTTAGCATGGCATCCTGACAGACTGGCAAGAAATAGTATTGACGGCGGACGGATTATTTATTGCATAGATACTGGAAAAATTACAACGCTAAAATTCCCAACTTTTTGGTTTGATCCGACACCTCAGGGAAAATTTATGTTGTCCATCGCATTTGGGCAATCAAAATACTATGTTGATAATCTTTCAGAGAACGTAAAAAGGGGTATTCGCCAGAAGCTGAGAAGTGGGATATGGCCCGCCTGGGCGCCATTAGGATATATAAACGATAAAAATAATCACTGTATTACAGTTGATAGAAAAAAAGCAAAGTTTATCAAAAAAGCATTTGAACTGTATGCCACCGGCGAATACCCTCTTGCTCAAATTAGAAAGATCATCAACACAAGTGGCCTGGTTGGCAGGAAAGGCAAGTTGCTTTCCGTCTCTAATTATCAATACATGCTTAAAAATAAAATATACTATGGAATGATTGAATATAATGGCGAACTATATGACGGAAAGCATAAACCGATTATTACAAAGAAACTTTTTGATAAATGCCAGGAAGTGATGAAAAGAAAGTCTAAACCGAAAGGTCAGAAATTAAAACCGTATGTATATCGCGGATTTTTCCGTTGCGGTGGGTGCGGCTGCTTTATTACCACCGAAACACAGAAGGGACACAACTATTTGCGGTGTACAAAACGGAAAAATCCCTGTTCGCAGAGGTACACGCGGGAAGAGATCATCACTTCCCAGATAAAAGAGAAAATCAAAAAAGTTTCTTTGTCTTCTGTCTGGGTAAATGCATCAATAGCCCAATTTGAAAAAGAAAAAACTGAAATTACCCAGACAGAAAGCTCTTTCGCCCAAAAATTGCGAGATGAGCTTGTGGAGATAGAGATAAAGCTTGATCGTTTGCTTGATCTGCAACTTGAGGGCAGTTTGACACAGACCGAATATGCCGCCAAGAAACAAAAGCTCATTCTCGCCAAAAAGGATTTAGAAGAAAAAATCTTTGCTTCTGGGCGAAAGAGCAATAATCGGTTCGAACTTGCCATTGCCTTCCTAAAAGACACCAGCCAGGCCGGAAAATACGCTCAAGAAGAAAATCCTGAAAGGAATCGGGATTTTCTCAAAAAGATTGGTTCGAACTTCCGCATTGCCGACCGTACGCTGGTGTGTGATTTCAAAAATGCCTGGATCATAGCGGAAAAATACCATGGGGAGGCGCAGCGCGCCGGGACAACTTCTTATGATTTTACAAAAAGTGGAAGTTGGCTGGGGAGGGAGGATTCGAACCATATATAATTTATTAAGATGGTGTCCCCAAACAATCGAAATTGGAACTGTTTATTGAAAGAAATGACTGATATTCATAACCTGGCTGGGGACAGTGGACAGAGTAAGAACTGCAATAATAGCCCCAAATGAAGATATTTTTATACCAGAATTAGTTCATTAGTATAAATAGGTCGTTTAAAAAGAAAAACATGGAAAGCTAAAAATACTAAACTTTCCATGTTTTATTACATCCTAAATATACTCTACTTTTATATACCTTTTACACTCAAAGATACGATAAGCAAAATAAATGCAATTGCCAAAGCTGCAAAACCTATTATAGCTAAAAAAGGAACAGCAATCATACCTATAATGTAGAGAACGATACCAACGATTCCGACAATCAGAGCAATTGTGTACATACCTTTTTTTGGTGGTGATAATCTCATTTAAGCTCTCCATCTTTCTCTTTTTTATTTATTACCTAATTTTTTATCAGGACAGAAATCTAGAAAACCTTAACGTTTTCTTACACCTACTATTAATACCAGGCCACCTACAACTATCTCCACTATCGCACGCCATAACGGAATGTTAGCCCAACCAATTTGAGGGAAGAGACCCAAAATTCCCACAACAAGTAAAATAAGTGATCCGATGATTAGTACTAGCTTCATTGTTGTTCCTTTCTTGCTTTTTTAAACTATTTAATTTTAAGACGTATATGATATTAAATTGTTTCCAGTGATAGGTGAAAGTATATTTATTAAACATCTTTTATTAATATATCTAAGCTGGCTGGGGAGAGGTTTGAAATTTCGAACCAATTTATAAAAGAATTAATCAATTTAAAGGTTATTTTGAGTATTTAAAAATTTATATGTAGCTGGCCCGGGTTGCGAAATTTCGAACCATTTTTTAAAGATTCTCAAAAAATTAAAATATTTAATGAAATATTTGTATTAATTTAGATATTAGTATTATCATTATACAGACTATTATCTATAAACTAATTTAATATAAAAAATCAAAGCTTAGTAGCTTTGGAGCATTTCCAGTCTTTTGGACGCCGTTGTGATGGAAAAGCAGAGCCAGTAGAGTAAAAGACCGAATTTATTTAGCCGTTTTTTTTTATAAAAATAAATTACAGAAAGGAGCTATCATCACTAATAGATCTTATATAAACAAAAGGTGTTTAAGATTGTCTTAATCAGACATCAGAATTACCACCTTTAGTTACTTCGTTTAAATTCTCATGCTCAATAAGCTCTGGTTTCTGATACTCTTTTTTTTCTTCCTTTTTCATTTTATCTCCCTGTGTTAGTCAATAACTAAATAGATTTCCTCATTTGGTTATCATTAATATAACATAATTTCATCATATTTATATAATAAAACTATTTATTAACTGATGTATTAAAAAAGGTAGCCCACACGAAAGTTAGTTGGAACCGGATTAGAAGTGAAATACTGTTATTAAATAAACTGAAATTTGCCTAATTGTAGAGTGGCTGGGGAGAGAGGATTCGAACCACAAATAGTTTGTTTGTAAATAAAGTAAAATGGTGTCCCTGGGCAGATTCGAACTGCCGGCACCAGGATTAGGAATCCTGTGCTCTATCCATCTGAGCTACAGGGACACAGAGCAAATAGAATAGTAGCAGAGCTACTACGGGTTGTCAAAATAAAAAAAGTTGTAAAAGATTGGTGTATTTTAAAGCCTTATACACGGAAAGGATGGTGCTAATTACTTTTTATTTCGTCGTCCTGAATACAGGCCGGGATAAAATATTGATTTAATCAGTTAGAACTTTTATATAATCTGATTTTATCCTTTATGATCTCAGATAGTATTTTAATGCCCTTTTCAATATTTTCACTACTTTCAGTACAGAAAGCCAGGCGGGCCGTATTCCCGCCTCTTCCATCAGGATAGAAACCCGTTCCCGGGATAAAAGCAACTTTTTTTCTTACTGCATCAGCAAGCAGCTCCTTGGTATTAAGATAATCAGGTACTTTTAACCAGATAAAAAAACCGCCTTCGGGCTTTGACCATGTAGCTACTCCAGAAAGATTTTCTTCGAGAGCTGCAAACATAGCATCTCTCCTCTTTTTATATATCTTTATAAATTCAACGATATTGTCTTTCCAGGATGGGTCCGAAAAGTATTCATATGCTATCCTCTGAGAAAAAGTACTATTGCACAGTACAGCTGATTGGACACCGAGAACCAACTTTTCCAGTATCAGGCGGGGAGCCACTGCCCAGCCTACCCTGAATCCCGGAGCAAATAGTTTTGAAAGAGTGCTTATATAGATGACATTTCTATTATCACCATTTGTATCCATTTCTTTTAAAGAAGGTATTGCTTTGCCCTCATACCTCAGTATTCCATATGGATTATCTTCTATTATTATAGTATTGTACTTTTTTGCAAGTTCAAGGAGTTTTTTCCTGCGTTCCAGATTTAGTGTAAAACCGGAAGGATTTGAAAAATTTGGGACCAGATAAATGAATTTTACCACTTCTTTATTATCCGAAAGCCGCTTCAGCTTTTTCTCGACTTCTTCTACAAGAATGCCATTTTCATCTACAGGGATCCCGATTATATTTGCTTCATAAGCCTTAAAGGCATTCAGAGCTCCTACATAGCTCGGAGTTTCAACGATAATATTATCACCGGTATCAATAAAGACCTTTGCAAGAAGGTCGAGGGCCTGCTGGCCTCCGGCAGTTATTATAATATCCTCCTCATCAACCCTGATGCCTTCCAGAGCCATTACTTCTATCAGCTTTGTCCGCAGGGGATAGTATCCGGTGGAATCTCCATATTGAAGACTTATACCTTCGTCAGCCTTTAAGGTCCTCTTTATATATCTTTCCAGTTTTTGATAATTTAGAGCCCTGACTTCTGGCAGGCCCCCTGCAAAAGATATTATATCCGGAAGCACAGAGAGAGAAAGAAGATTCCTTATTTCAGAGGAGACCATTCCTCTGGTACGGTTCGAATAAAGATGTTTCCAATAATCAAATGTTATTTTTTTACTCATGATTCCTCGTGTAAAACTTATATTTGGTCAAAAAATAATTCTTTCTGGAACAATATGTTCACTCAATTAATAATAAGATATAAATATATATTAAATCAACTAAAACTTCAAAAAGAATTTCTGGGAGCCTGTTCTCGGACAGGTTCCTTGTTTAAACAATATTATTAAGTGATATAATTGAGCACGAACATAACTCAGGGGAGGGTTTTTTATAATTATGGACACGAAGGTGGTTATAAGGGATCTTTTTACAGACAAACTGGAAAAAACCGGAATCAAATGCGTCAAATGTAATTTCTGGTTTGAGTATAATGAGGAGAGTCTCCTAAAGGATTTTTCAGGTATAAAGAGTATATCTGACGCAAAGGATCTGTTTAAGCGCAAGTTCTATAAGAAGATCTATGAGAAGACTGATCAGAAAAAATTGACTACTTTCATCAGCAATGGGGGAATGATAAAGGGAGCCTTTAAAAACAGAAAATGTACAGGTATGCTAATTGCCGGTGATTACAATCTTTTTCCAAAGTTAAAATCATTTAGAGTCTATCCTCCTGACCCAAGAAGCACTTTTCTGGGCTGTATATTTGTAGAACCTTCATACAGAGGGGCCGGAATCAAAAAAAAGCTTCTTGTAGAGCTTGAAAAGGATCTGTTAAAAAAGAATATCGGTTCCATAGAGACAATAGGGAAAAGGCTCGATGATGATATTGATGAAGATGAATTTGAAAACAGCCCGTTATTATCCTTTAAGTTCCTTCTAAATAATGGTTTTTATCTTAAGAAAAATGATAAACATTATCCGCTCCTGAGGCTTGATCTTAAAAGTATTGCAAAAAGTTTTTCTGCAGAACAGCTATTACTTGAAAAACTTGCATATAAGAAGACTATCAGGAGCCCGGCTATAATCAGGGAGAAGTGATCATAAAACTTAAAAAAAGCAATATTTCATATATATTCATATTGTACTGGAGAGTCTGGGATTATCTGATAAAAAAATAATGATCATTAATGAAATAAAGTGGAAAAGTAGTTGAACTGATAGGGGAATAAAGTCTATAATACAATGTTTGTATTTTTTGAAATTTTATTAATAAGTATCTGGTAAAAACAGCCGGAAAATATTACAGGCTGACGACAGCCAGCAATCTGGAGGAAAATCAAGTGGATATCTATGAACAGTCTTTAAGAATGCATAAAAAACATAAAGGCAAGATCGATGTGGTCCCAAAAGTAGATGTAAAAGATGAAAAGGACCTTTCTCTTGCATACTCTCCCGGAGTTGCCCAGCCATGCAGGGAAATATATAAGGACCCCTCCACCTTAAATACATATACTTCAAGGGGGAATATGATAGCAGTTGTCTCTGACGGTTCCGCAGTACTTGGCCTTGGGAATATCGGTCCCCGGGCAGCGCTTCCTGTAATGGAAGGAAAATGTGTTCTCTTTCGCCAGTTTGGAGGAGTAAGTGCATTTCCAATATGTATTGACAGCCAGGATATTAATACCATAGTAGAGACTGTAAAGCTGCTGGAACCCTCATTTGCAGGGATCAATCTTGAAGATATTTCTGCTCCAAGATGCTTTGATATAGAGTCAAGACTAAAGAAAGAGACCAGCATGCTTACATTCCATGATGATCAGCACGGTACGGCAATAGTAGTCCTTGCAGGACTCTTTAATGCCTGCAGGATATATGGAAAAGATATAAGGAAGGCAAAAGTCGTAATAAACGGTACAGGTGCGGCAGGCACCTCTATTGCAAACCTTCTAAACTATATTGATGTAAATGATGTAATCATGTGTGACTCAAAAGGGATAATATACCAGGGAAGGTGGGACCTTAATGTGTACAAGCAGGAGATAGCTGAGATCACAAATCTAAAAAATATAGAAGGAAGCCTTACCTGTGCAGTGAAGGAGGCTGATATCTTTATAGGGGTATCTGTAGCAGATGTGCTTACCTCTGATATGATAGGGACCATGGCTGGCGACCCAATAATATTCGCACTTGCTAATCCAGAACCAGAAATATCTCCGGCTCTTGCGAAAAAAGCTGGAGTAAAGATAATGGCCACTGGCAGAAGCGACTATCCCAATCAGGTAAATAATGTACTTGCATTCCCAGGGATATTTCGGGGAGCACTTGACGTGGGTGCAGATGAGATAAATATAGAGATGAAGCTCGCTGCAGCAAGGGCAATTGCAAATATAATAACAAAAGAGGCCAGTTATGATTATATAATCCCAAAACCGTTTGACCCGAGAGTCATGCCTGCTGTAGCAGTGGCTGTGGCAGAGTCTGCTATTGCCACAGGATACGCAGAAGATGATATTGATATAGAGAAGATAAGGATAAAAGCAGAAAAGAGCACAAAAGCGGGGAAATAGAATTATAAAACCAAATATATAGTCTGTAAAAGTTTATAAAGTCCTGTAGATATTACTTGAGTCTATATGTATAAGATTATATAATATTAGCTAATATAGCTAAAATGGCTAATTTACTAAAGGAGCGGACATGATCGTAAACTCTACGGACCTTAAAAATAATCTTGGAAAATATCTGAGGGACTGCATAAAGGAAGAGATAATCATCACAGGCAATGGAAGGAAGATTGCAAGACTGAATCCTTATACAAAAGATGCAGAGAATAAAACAAAAATAGAATATGTGGACCGGATAAGTGAAGGCAGGGAAGCTTTTAAATATAGTCCTAAAAAAGTCACATATGAAGAATTTCTTAAGCTTACAGAAGGCAATGAAGAAAGATATGAATATATAGACGGAGAAGTATATCTTCTTACCTCGCCAAAGACAATTCATCAGAAAGTGCTTGGAGAACTGTATATCCTTTTCTATAATTGGTTCAAGAACAAGAAATGTATTCCAATGCTGGCGCCATATGATATAACCCTTAAGAGGAACCCTGATAATATAAATATCGTGGAACCCGATCTGGTCGTAATATGTGATATGGAAGAAAACCTTAATGAAAAGGATTATTATATGGGTGTACCCGTATTCGTCCTGGAAATACTCTCGAAGTCGACACAGAGAAACGATGCGGTAAAAAAACTGGATCTATATATGTCGACTGGTGTGAAAGAATACTGGCTGGTAAATCCCGCAAACAGGGAAGTTGCAGTGTATTTATTCGAAAATAATGATATTGCCAGAAATGAGACATACAAAAAGGGTGAAGAAGCAAGGTCATATATATTTAAAGGACTCCGCATGGGTCTGAAGGATATTTTTAAATGAGTGCAAGAGAAATGTATAAATATATTTTTAATTTTATTGAATGTTCTTATAATCAATAATAATAAAGGAACCGGTAAAATGGATAAAGGAAAAAAAATGAAGGCACAGCTTTTCTACGGCCCTGGAGATGTAAGGCTTGAAGAGACCAATATTCCCCGGGTAGGACCCGGAGAGGCCCTTGTAAAGATAAAAAGTGCTCTTACATGCGGCTCTGACCTTAAGACCTACAAAAGGGGACATCCCACAATGATAGTAGAGGGTTCGGTATTTGGCCATGAATGGGCAGGAGATATAGTAGAGCTTGGAAGCGGTGTAAAAGACTTTGCTATCGGTGACAGGGTAGTAGCTGTAAATTCCGTACCATGCTTCAGGTGTTATTACTGCAAACTTGAGTGCTACTCAATGTGTGAAAACCTTGTATACAATAATGGAGCCTACGGGCAGTACATAAAGGTACCTGCCGCTATATTATCTATTAATACATTAAAGATCCCCGATCACATCGAATACAAGCAGGCAGCTCTTTTAGAACCTCTTGCCTGTGCCGTCCACGGCATAGATGAGTCAAATATAACTGAAGGCGATATGGTGGCTGTAAACGGAGCCGGTCCCATAGGGCTATTTTTTGTGGCCCTTGCAAAGCTAAAGGGAGCTATAGTCGTCTCATGTGACCTATCCGGTGAAAGGCTTATCACGGCAAAGGAGCTTGGAGCTGACTTTACTATAAATGCAAGCAGAGTGGAAGACCAGGTCCGTGCTGTAAAGGATCTCACTGATGGCGGAAGGGGAGTAGATGTTGCCATTGAGGCCACAGGCTTTCCAAAGGTATGGGAGATGACAATACTTATGGCAAGAAAAGGCGGGACCATAAATCTTTTTGGGGGATGCGCCTCCGGTACCGCTATAACTATAGATACCAGACTGCTCCATTATAGCGAACTTACTATAAAGGGAGTCTACCACCACACCCCCTATCATGTCAGGAAGGCATTTAAGCTAATAGAGAAGGGGCTCTTTGACACTTCAAAGTTTATAACTTCGGATATGCCCCTTGAAAGGCTTGTTGAGGCCCTGGAGCTTATGGGTCAGCAGAAGTGGATAAAGTATAATATTAAGATATAATATTATCATGAAGCTACTGCTTCCTCAGTAATCGGATAGTTTAATACTGCCTTCATTATATTGAATCATCAGAAAAAGTTATGTATAAATATACACATATTAATATTATGTATATATTATGAATAAAAATAAAAGAACGCAGATATTATTAACAGGAAAACAATATAAAAAACTGCATGTCCTGTCAGAACAGGAGAAAAAATCTATAGGATTTCTTATAAGGGAAGCTGTGGATACCGTATATATAAAAGAGAAAAAAACAGGGAAAAAATTGTAGAAAAAATTGCAGCTATGGACTTACCCTCCGGTGATTGGAAAGAGATAAAAAAAGAAATAATAAAAGATAAGAATAATTGTACAAAATCCCTTAAATATGCTAATGTTTCTATCTAATCTTGTAAATTTGAAAATTAAATATCAAATAAAACCTGTGAACAGAAGTAGTAGGTATTGATGCAGCATACAGAGAGCCGCTGGAGCTGAGAATGCGGTTGCAACGCTGGTACTGAATGGATCTGCGAGGTGACTGTCTTAAATCCATAGATCAATCAAAATAAAAGACGATGGTCTTAAGGAGAGTATGATAGTACGGTTTCCTCCGTTATCAGAGGATAAGGTATTTTAAAAGTATCTGAATATTTAAGAGCACATAAGGATTAAAGGAATGCTATATTGTATCCTAATGTGAAGTAGGGTGGCACCGCGGGAAATTCAACCTCTCGTCTCTACAGATTGTAGAGATATGGAGAGGTTTTTTATTTTATAAACAAAAAAATATATATGTAATAAGAAAGGAAGTGAAAAATGTCAAAGAATGAAGAGAAAAAGATATTTCTTACAGAAGAGGAGATGCCGAGGCAGTGGTATAATATAAATCCTGACCTGCCAAAACCGCTGGCTCCTCCGCTTAATCCCCAGACTGGAAAACCGCTTGGCCCTGAGGATCTATCAGTTCTGTTTCCTATGGAATTGATCAAACAGGAAATGAGTATGGAAAGGTTTATTGACATACCTGAAGAACTTTTACAGATCTACAGGATGTGGAGGCCATCTCCCCTGGTAAGAGCAACCAGGCTTGAAAAATTTCTGGATACGCCGGCAAAGATCTATTATAAGAATGAAAGTGTCAGTCCCGCAGGGAGCCATAAGCCAAACACAGCCATAGCGCAGGATTATTATAATAAAAAAGAAGGTGTGAAGGAGCTGGTTACAGAAACCGGAGCAGGGCAATGGGGCAGTGCTTTATCACTTGCATGCAGTCTGCTGGGTCTTGATCTTACAGTATATATGGTAAGGTGCAGTTATGATCAGAAGCCATATAGAAAAATGATGATGAAAATATGGGGTGCCCAGTGTATTGCTTCTCCATCTAATACTACAGAAGCCGGGAAAGCGATTCTCGCAAAGGATCCGGATTGTACCGGAAGCCTTGGTATGGCTATCAGTGAAGCTGTAGAGGTTGCAGCAAAGAGCGGAGGCAAGATAAAATATTCTCTTGGCAGCGTACTAAATCATGTACTTATGCACCAGACCATTGTAGGGCTCGAGACAAAAAAACAGCTTGAAAAAGCCGGTGTGGAGCCTGATATGTTAATAGGCTGTGTCGGTGGCGGAAGTAATTTTGCTGGATTTGCGTTCCCGTTTATCCCGGACAAAATAGCCGGGAAAGATATAAGGATAATAGGTGTGGAGCCGATTGCGTGTCCGACTCTTACAAAGGGACCATTTGCTTATGATTATGGAGATACTGCGAAAATGGCTCCCATTGTCAAGATGTATACTCTGGGCCATGATTTTATACCAAAACCGATCCATGCAGGAGGATTGAGGTATCATGGAATGGCACCGCAGGTAAGCCTTCTTGTAAATGAAAAAATAATTGAAGCAGTGGCGCTTCCCCAGAATCCGGTATTTGAAGCATCAATGAATTTTGCCAATACTGAAGGAATAATACCGGCACCTGAGACTGCCCATGCTATAAAGACAGTAGTGGATGAAGCATTAAAGTGTAAAGAAACAGGAGAAGAAAAGGTCATTGTGTTCAATTTCAGCGGACATGGACACTTTGATCTAGCTGCATATGATGCCTATATTAATAAGAAGCTTGTAGATTATGAGTATCCTGAAGAGAAGATAAAGGAATCACTAAGTAATCTTCCAAAAGTATAAAAAACATAATATTAATAATATATAGTGGGGTCCTTTAGCATTATATGGAGGCCCCCACTATCTTGCTGCTAAAAACACTTTTAAAAATTCGCTTGCATTTTTCCAAATAACTCTATATTATACAGGAAGTTTTAGATAGTATTGACGAAATAGGAGTTTCCTCAAAATAATCAGGCCTTAAAGTTTCAAAATTAGTTTATACAGGCAATTGGACCCGGAGGTCTATTGCCAGGGTAATTTATACAAATCCTTAATCAAAGAAACATAGAACATAAACTTTTTTTATCTTAATCAAACACTTACATACAAGACCTGATCAGCCGGGAATTCTATGGAAAAATATCTTGAACATTATATAGTTGAATTCATTAAATCAAATGGATATTAGAACACTTAAAATAGATACAAGTTAGAATACTTATGAAAGGAGTATTTGTTGATACCAGGAATGGAAGACATAAATAAAGATATATTAGAGGAAAAAACGCTTTCAGAATTAAAGGTCATTGCCAGGCTGCTTAATATACCCGGAATATTCAAATTAAAAAAGAGCGAACTTATTGACAGGATGATCGAAGAAGTCTCGGGTGATGGGACAGAGATTAAAAAAGAGGACCAGAGTGAAGGAAAGATAATAGCCGGCGATGGGGGATTTACTGAAAAGGACCTTGAAAAAAATACTAATAGCATTGTAAAAGAGGATAGCAGCATAATAGAAGCTGCTAAAGAAAAGGAAAAATCTTCTGCAGGAGAACAAATCAGTAAAGTAAAGCATGAAGATGATAAACCTGCCGGTCCTGCGATGGAAAAGGTATTTCTCCCTGAAAAGATGAAAAGAGAACCTGATACCATAAGCGAGCTTATAAAGCGGGATTCATCCGAAGAAGAAAAGAAGGAAAAAAAGAAAAAGTATATTGAAAAGAAAAAGAAAGAGATTGAAGTATATGAAGAAAGGATGCAGGGTATACTTGATATACTGGCAGATGGTTATGGCTTTCTAAGGACCAGTGGATATCTTACAGGTTCCAAAGACATATATGTCTCGCAGTCTCAGATAAGAAGATTCAGGCTGAGACAGGGCGATCAGGTCTATGGACAGGTCAGACCTCCAAAAGACAGTGAAAAATATAATGCATTATTAAGAATTGAAAAGGTAAATGATGATAATCCTGATGTTATAAGGTCAAGGATCCCCTTTGAGAAACTGACACCAATATATCCCATTGACCGTTTGAAATTGGAGACGGATGATCCCAGAAATATTGCTCCCAGGATCATCGATCTTATTGCGCCTATAGGAAAAGGACAGAGGGGCCTTATAGTATCTCCACCAAAAGCAGGAAAGACTACTATTTTAAAAGAACTTGCAAATAGTGTCTCAAAAAACAATCCCGAGGTAAGTATAATAGTGCTGCTGATTGATGAGAGGCCTGAAGAGGTCACCGATATGGAAAGATCTGTAAAGGGGGAAGTAATAAGTTCTACATTTGATCAGCCCTCGGATAATCATATACAGGTGGCAGAGCTCGTGCTCCAAAGAGCAAAGAGACTTGTGGAGCATGGAAGGGATGTTTTAATACTTTTAGACAGCATAACAAGGCTTGCAAGGGCATACAATCTCTCAATACCTGCAAGTGGAAGAGTGCTTTCCGGAGGTGTTGATTCATCGGCCCTTTTTCCGCCAAAAAGATTTTTTGGAGCAGCCAGAAATATTGAAAACGGAGGCAGCCTTACAATACTGGCAACAGCGCTTATAGATACCGGGTCCAGGATGGATGATGTTATTTTTGAAGAATTTAAGGGCACCGGTAATATGGAGATAAATCTTGACAGGTCCCTTGCTGACAAGAGGATATTTCCTGCAATAGATATAACCAGGTCAGGGACCAGGAAAGAAGAACTGCTTATGGAGAAGGAAGAAGCGCAGATCATCTGGAGGCTCAGAAGGCTCATTTACAAGAAGGAACCCGATGTAGCGATCGAGCAGCTTATTGATTATATAAAGAACACTAAATCCAATGCAGATTTTCTTAAAGCAATACAGGCGACATTTAATAAGCAGAAAAGCTAAAACAAATTGATAGCCTTTTTCTATTAAAATAATTTGATATGTTTACGGGTATCTATATTTATGTTAATATTTAGCATTTGAAATAATTGGAAATAATAAAGATATATAAATAAGGAATAAAAATGAAGGAAAAGATACATCCTAAATATAATAAGTGCAAAGTCAGCTGCTCATGCGGCAATACTTTTGATACAAGATCTACAAAGAAAGAATTAAGGGTCGAGATCTGTTCAGCATGCCATCCTTTCTATACTGGAAAACAAAAATTGATCGACTCCGGCGGAAGAGTGGAAAGATTTAAGAAACGTCTTGTAAAAGCAAAAAAATAGACATATTGATCGGATCCGTGGAGAGTATGCTCATAGAAAGAGATTTTAATGCCAGAAACTACAAATAAATATCAGGTAGGCGGCCAGGCAGTAATAGAAGGGGTCATGATGAGGGGAAAGAATTTCTGGTCCCTGGCAGTAAGAAGGCCCGATAAGACTATTTCAATAAAATTATTTAAGAATTCATCGCTTACTGTAAATAATAAATTCCTGGGTCTTCCCTTTATCAGGGGAGTGGTAAACCTTATTGAAAGCATGGCGCTTGGTTTCAGGGCATTAAGCTACTCAGTAAATGAATCCACAGAAGAAGATATACAGTTTTCCAAAAAAGAGATGACGATTGCTATTATAATAGCTGTGATCTTTGCAGTAGGTGTCTTTTTCATATTGCCCACTCTTATCGGAAGAAGCTTTTCAAATTATTTTCCAAATACTATTATATATAATCTTATGGAAGGGCTTGTAAGGATATTGCTTTTTCTCGGCTATATACTCATAATATCCCAGTTAAAAGATATCAAAAGGATATTCCAATACCATGGAGCTGAACATAAGACGATACAGGCTTATGAAAATGGTGAAAAAATAATAGTCGAAAATGTAAGGAAGTATACGACTTTACATGTAAGATGCGGAACCAGTTTTCTGCTGATAGTAATGGTTGTGGCCATATTTGTATTTGCTCTGCTGGGCAGGCCCCCGTTTCTTTTAAGGATACTCTACAGGGTGCTGCTGATACCGGTTATATCAGGTATATCATATGAGCTGATAAAACTTGCGGGGAGATATTCAAAATACAAAATCGTTAATATCATATTTTATCCTGGCCTTCTTCTTCAGAAGATAACCACAAGAGAGCCTGATGACGCGCAGATCGAAATAGCAATAAGTTCATTTAATAGAGTCATAAAAGCAGAAGATGAACTAAAAAGTGGAAAAGTCGTCCAGGAAACCACATCAAGTTAGCAATCTATCAGGACATTTTATCATTTGATCTGATTTTTTTAACTGATCAGGTCATATGTCAGAGCATATATTATCAATAAATCCATAATTTAATTATAAGGTGACATGAAGATGAATGAATTACTTGAGAAGCTAAAGATATTTGAAGATGAGTACAAAAAGCTGATGTCAAAGCTTTCAGATCCTGAAATTGCTTCAAATCCTGGAAAGATAAAAGAATATGGGAAAAAGATTTCGGAAGTGGAAGAAGCCGTAAAGCTTGCAGGCCAGTACCGGAAAGTCCTTTCTTCGCTTGAGGAAGCTACTGAAATGGCGGACCTGGAACAGGATGAAGAGATGAAGAAATTTTTAAACGGGGAAGTGGAGCAAAACACTAAGAAGAAAACTGCTCTGGAAAAGAAGATAAAAATCCAGCTGACTCCCAGGGACCCAAATGATAAGAAAAATGTTATTGTAGAAATAAGGGCAGGAGCTGGCGGAGATGAAGCGGCACTTTTTGCCGGGGTCCTGCACCGTCTCTATACAAAGTATGCGGAAACCAGGAAATGGAAACATACTGTACTGAGCTCAAACCGTCTTGGCATAGGGGGATTTAAAGAAATAATATTCGGTATAGAAGGAGAAGGCGTATACGGGACCATGAAGTATGAATCCGGTGTCCATCGGGTCCAAAGGGTCCCGGCAACAGAGTCCCAGGGCAGGATCCATACATCTACTGCTACAGTAGCAGTGCTTCCTGAAGTTGAAGAGGTCGAAGTCGAAATAGATCCAAATGAATTAAGGATAGACGTTTTCCGTTCCAGCGGACCCGGAGGTCAGTCAGTCAATACGACTGATTCTGCGGTAAGAGTAACACATGTGCCGACCGGCATGGTTGTGAGCTGTCAGGATGAGAAATCCCAGCTTCAGAATAAGGATAAAGCTTTAAAGATACTAAGAGCAAGACTGAAGGAAGAAGAAGAGAGAAAACAGAAGGATCAGCAGACAGAGAACAGGAGGACACAGATAGGTACCGGGGATAGAAGTGAAAGGATAAGGACATATAATTATCCTCAGGGCAGGATCACTGACCACAGGATAAACCTGACTCTCTACAGGCTGGATGAGGTCCTTGAAGGGAGCCTGGATGAATTGATCGATGCTCTTAGGAGTGCCGACGAGGAGAAAAAGCTGGAAAAATTAGGAGTATAGGGATATGGAATCCTGGACTGTAAAAAAGATCCTTGAGTGGGGTATTGATTTCTTTAAAAAAAAAGATATACCACAGGCCCGTCTTTCAGCTGAGCTTCTGCTGGCCGCGGTCCTCGGTCTTTCCAGGATGAACCTTTATCTCGATTATAATAGGATTTTGAACAAAGAAGAGCTGGGAGCCTATAAAAAATATATTTTAGAAAGGCTTGAGCACATCCCGATCCAGTATATCCTTGGTGAAGCATATTTCAGGAATATAAGATTATATATCGATAAGAATGTATTAATACCCCGTCCGGAGACAGAACTCCTGGTCGAAAGGGCCCTGGAAGAAGCCACAAGGATTTTGAATAAAAAAGGACATATAAATATTATAGAGATCGGGACCGGAAGCGGGGCCATAATCCTCAGTCTATATACCGAGTTATTAAATAAATCACCCGGAAATATAAATAAGATAAAGATAACTGCAACAGATATCAGCCGTAATGCCCTTGAAATTGCTGATAAAAATGCTGAAAGCATACTGGCCGGTGATATGGGAAAAAACCTGGAATTTATTCATTGCGATATACTGCCGGAAGATGATTCAGAATGGATTATGAATAATAAAGGGAAAATAGATCTTGCAATCTCAAATCCCCCCTATATCTCAGAGAGTGATTTTTTGGATCTTCCCCGTGAAATAAGGGACTATGAACCCACAGAAGCTCTTATTGCCGGGAAAACAGGACTGGAAGCATATGAGAAGATACTATCAAGGATAAAGGGACTAATAATACCCGGATCATCATGCATTCTTTTTGAAACCGATCCGATTGTTGGAAGCAGGCTTGTCTCTCTGGTGGAAAGATATATAAAAGTAAAAGACATAAGCCTTGTGAATGATTACAATCAAAAGGAAAGAATATTAGCAGCACACACCTGAGGGATCCGGAAAAATTTTGTTGAAATACTACCATTAATGATTTTAAAACTATTAAATAAGTATCTATAAACATATATTCCAGACTGCAGATAATATTTAAAAATTGCATTGGACATTTTAAGAAAAATCATTATAATATTTGTGCGGTTGAAAATATCACGTTTTACGGCGCGGGGTGGAGCAGTCTGGTAGCTCGTCGGGCTCATAACCCGAAGGTCATAGGTTCAAATCCTATCCCCGCTACCAAATCCTAAAACCTCATCAGATTTCAATTAAATTCGATTTTAAACTATAATTTGTCTATATTTTTCTATAGTAAGGAACTTTGTTGAAAGAAAATTTTAATGATCCGGACAACCGTTATTCGCGCCAGGTACTTTTCGGTCCGATCGGGAAAAATGGGCAGGAGATGCTTGCAAGAAGCAGTGCTGTAATAAATACAGCTGTAAATATCATTGCTTCCATACAGACGACAGAAGCACTTAAATTCCTTACAGGAAACAGCGATGATATGATAAAGGGACTTATAAATATTGATGTCTGGGACCTTTCCCTGGATATTATTGACATAAAGAAAGATAAGGGCAACCGGTGTCCGGTATGCGGTACAGGATAATAGAAACTATGGCAAAGTATAAAAATATAGAGTCAGGTAGAATATCCATACTAATGATGGTACTGCTGGTGATTCTTTCATCAGGTGTTCTATTTAGCGGGTGCGGCATAATCGATAATGGAAGGGTCCTTGTGACCGAAAGATTTTCAAGTGATAAAGAAATGGATGCAGCAGTAGAGACTGTTGACATCTTTTTTAATTTGCTTATGGAAAAGAACTACGAAGAGGCATATAAATATCTTAGCAGCGAAGATAAAAGCAGTGCAAGTGAACAGGACTTCGTTATGGAGTTTTCTAATATTACCGATATTGTAACTGTCGAGATCAACTGGGTGGAAGTAAAAAACAATATTGCTCTTGTGGGCATCGATATTATTGATAATTATGATGGTGAAGAGAAGATGTACAAAGATATTGAGGTATCGCTTATAAAAGAAGAGGATGAAAGCTGGAAGATAGTATTTTGGAATTAGGCAGCAGGATTAAAATAGAGAAAGTAAGATCCGACGGAAGCAGGAAGGAAGAACAGGATATAATACCCCGGGAAATACTGCTGCATCTCTTTTTAAATGGTAAAAAGATATCCATAATATCATGTTCTCCAGGGGACCTTATCGAACTGGCCTCGGGATATGCGCTGTCAAATGGATATATTGATGATCACAATAAGATAAACCTCATAGAACTCTGTCAGAAAAATCAAGAATCTGAAAATTTTAATAAAGACGGTGATGTTATGGCCGAAAATACAATTATAAAGATCAAAACATATGAAGTATCAGAAAAAGACATAATACAGCCAGGGCCAGGAGGTATTAAATATATTTCATCAGGATGTGGAAGTCTGGACGATAATGCGGCAGCCATATGGCCGCCATCTATTAGATCCAGCATGGAAGTAAATGTAGGCATAATACTTGAACTTAACAGGAAGAACCTTTCAAAGCAGAAATACAAGAATGCTTTTGGAGGATTGCACTCCGCCTCCCTTTTTGACAGCAGCGGCCAGATGATAATGGTTATGGAGGATATCGGCAGGCATAATTGTCTGGACAAGGTATTTGGACATATATTTATCAGGGAGATGGATCCTTCAAATAAAATAATATTTACATCAGGAAGGGTGTCTCTTGATCTTGTTTTTAAGGTATCCAGGGCATCCATCCCGGTAGTAGTCACAAATTCATCTGTTACTTATAGCGCAGCCATACTTGCTGATAAAATAGGACTTACTATAATTGGCTATGCGAGGGGAAACAGGTTTAATATATACAGTTATCCTAAAAGGATAATTAACAGTAAGGCTAGAAAGGCTTGATTTGAAAGTATTATTTTTGGGTGATGTAATCGGCAAACCGGGCAGAAATGCTCTGAGGAAAAAGCTTGACCATATAGTCCGGCAAAATGAAGCAGACATGGTTATTGCAAATGGTGAAAATTCTGCCGGAGGAATAGGCATCTCTATAAAGACATGTAAAAGTTTGCTTGAGGCCGGCATAGACGTGGTGACTACTGGCAATCATGTATTTAAGAAAAGGGAGATATATGATTTTATGGATGAGGAGCCGAGACTGCTTAAGCCTGCTAATTATCCGCCGGACACACCAGGCAGGGGATATAATATATATGAAATAGAAAAACTGGGTGGACTTAAGGTGGCGGTAATAAATCTTTGTGGACGGGTGTTTATTGATAATTTTGATTGTCCTTTCAGGACGGCAAACAGGATACTCGAACATATAGAGAAAGAAACGCCTATCATTATTGTGGATATGCATGCAGAAGTAACGTCAGAGAAAGTCGCCATGGGGTGGTTTTTAAATGGCAGGGTCAGCGCAGTCATAGGTACGCATACGCATATTCAAACAGCAGATGAAAGAATATTGCCTGGAGGGACCACAGCATATATAACAGATGCCGGCATGGTCGGACCAAGAGATTCGGTAATAGGCGTAAAAAAGGAAAATATCATTGAAAAGTTTATTACAGGCATGCCCCAGAAATTTACAGTTGCAAAAAATGATGTGTGGATAAATGGAGTTGCTATAGACATAGATGAAAGAAGCGGGAAAGCAAGAGAGATCAAAAGAATAAACTGTGAGGTCGATGAGGAACATGATATCTGGAGCAGCAGAGGCTAAAAAAATAGTAATGGTTTTGAAAGTCTATAAGATAGAGATAAAATATTAATAATGATTACCTGGAGAAGGGTCCGGCAGGATCGATATGCCAGAGCATAAAAAAACATCAGGATATGGCCATATAGATAAAGGGGCTGCAGGCAGGACCATAAGGACCATAAAACAGTTCAGTATGATAGATCCTGGAGACAGCATACTGATATCTATTTCCGGAGGACCAGATTCTGTATTTCTGACACATATGCTTTGTATGCTCAGAGATGAACTGGAGCTTGACCTCTATGGATACAGTCTCGATCACTCAACAAGAAAGGGCCAGTCCGGCAGGGATCTGGCATTTGTCAGGGACCTTTTTAGCAGACTGAATATCAGGCTTTTTAGTGAAAAAGTCGATGCAGCGAAATGGTGCATAGACAATAGGCTTTCATTTCAGGCTGGAGCAAGAAAGATAAGAAAAGACCGTCTTCAGGATATTTCAAAAAAATATAGCATAGATAAGATCGCCCTGGGTCATAATCTGGATGATAATATAGAGACTTTTCTAATGAGACTGATAAGAGGTTCTGGAGCAAGGGGTCTTTCCGGGATAGGACCTGTAAATGGAAAAGTCATAAGGCCGCTTATAAATACATCCAGAAAGGACATAGAAGACTATCTTGAAAAAATGAGTCTTCCGTATTGCATTGATAAATCAAATCTTGAAAATAAATATTTTAGAAACAGGATAAGAAACAGGCTCATCCCGTTTATAGAAGACAATTTCTTTAAAAGCTTTAAGGTCAGCATAAGACGTTCCATGGAAATATTTCGGGATGAAGATACTTTTTTAAGAAAATACTCTTTGGATCTATTGGAGAAAATGGCAAGCTTCCATAGAAGCAGTGATAGAGAAAATATCATATATCTAAAAATACCTATAGGACCCCTGGCCTCAAATCCACTGGCCATCCGAAGAAGGATCATTAATTGTGCTCTTGAGAAAATACTGGGGAATCTGGAGGATATCAGTTTCAGGAATATAGAGGATATATTAAAACTCCTTGATATAGAAACGGGGGAAAGCAAATGGCTCAGCCCCATAAGGACAGTAGTAGTGCTCAGGATAAACAGCTTTATTCATATAGTAAGTATTGATTTTATCCATCAGCTTCCTGATGACATAAGATCTTCTATTCTGGAAAGGATAAATGATGCTGCGGCCGGCAGGATCCGGAATGTAATAAAAGCTGGCATTGAGACAGCAGATATTGTGGTAAAAATAGGCGGTGAAACGCAGCTAACTGGATTTTCAATGACAGTCAGATCGCAGCTGCTTGATTTTGCTGGAGACTACATGGACAGCCCTGTTTCAAAAGCTTTTCTTGATTACGGTAAAATATTATCTCCTATAGGGGTGAGAAGCTGGAAAGAGGGGGACAGGTTTTATCCGCTGGGAACAGATGGAAGTAAAAAACTCCAGGATTTTTTTACTGACAGCAAGGTGCCGGTGAATAAGAGAAAGAATATACCGGTTTTCCGTGACAGGGAAAAGATAATCTGGATAGGGAATATGAGGATAGACAATAGAGTAAGGATAACTGCTAAAACATCAAGGATCCTGTGTCTTGAGCTATTTGAAAAATAATCTTTATATGCTTTAATAAAATTAATATTACCAGAGGTAGCAAATGAGTGAATATAGAATAATAAATGAGGACGGAGAAAAGATATTGGTATATGATAATGAGAGGATAAAAGTCCTTATAGATGAGTCTACGCTGGAAAAAAAGGTAAAGGAGCTGGGGGCCCAGATAACTGAAGATTACAGGGACAAGGATCCTGTCCTGATCTCGGTTTTGAGGGGTTCATTTATTTTTGTAGCCGATCTTTGCCGTGAGCTTAAGCTACCTTTGGTCCTTGATTTTATGGCTGTAGCAAGTTATGGTGATTCCAAAGTAAGCTCTGGAATAGTAAGAATAACAAAGGATCTGGAATTCAGCATAGAAGCCAGGGAAGTCCTGATAATCGAGGATATTGTCGATTCAGGCAGGACCTTAAATTATCTTGTTAAAAATCTTATAGCAAGAAACCCAAAAAATATAGAGATATGTGCCCTGCTTGACAAGAATGTTCCCAGAAAGGTGGAAAACAGGGTAAAATATAAGGGATTTGATATTCCGAATAAATTCGTAGTAGGTTATGGGCTTGACTACGGTGAAAAGTACAGAAATATACCTTTTATAGGTTATATTGAAAATGAATAATATTTATATTATCATTACAGGTTGATGTAGATTTAACAAAGAAGGAGTTGCTTTAAGTTTGAAAGATAGTTCTAATAAAAATAATAAAGGATTTAGAAGCAGAGGCTTCAAGAATATAGCATTGCTTATCCTCCTGATAGTCATAATGTTCCTGATATTTAGGAACCCTCTGTTTTTATCTCCGGACATGACCGAATTCAGCATGGATGAGTTCGTTTCTGCAGTGGAAAATGGAAGGATAAGCATAGCATCACCCCTTTTAATAAAAGCTGAGAATGGAGTCATAGAGGGTGAGCTTGCTGACGGTACATTATTTGAAGTCGCTTTTCTTTCTGATTATGATATAACACAGTATCTTCTTGATAGTGGTATAGCTTTTAAGATCGATAATCAGCAGCAGTCTATATGGCTCCAGATCCTTATAAGCGCCATACCGTTCATAATAATGTTTGGCCTTATATTTTTTATGATGAACCAGCTGCAGGGCGGCGGCTCAAAAGTCATGCAGTTTGGGAAGAGCAAGGCTAAGCTTGCCAATAAATCAAAACAGAGAGTCACGTTTAAAGATGTAGCAGGAGTAGATGAAGCTATAGAAGAACTGAGAGAGATCGAAGAGTTTTTGGAAAATCCCAATAAGTTTAAAGCTATGGGAGCAAAGATACCCAAAGGAGTACTGTTATATGGTCCTCCGGGAACAGGCAAGACTTTGCTGGCGAGAGCTGTTGCAGGCGAAGCAGGGGTGCCGTTTTTCTCAATAAGCGGTTCTGAATTTGTAGAGATGTTTGTCGGTGTAGGAGCTTCAAGGGTCAGGGACCTTTTTAACCAGGCCAAGGCAAGCCAGCCTTCAATAATATTTATGGATGAGATAGATGCAGTCGGAAGACATAGAGGAGCCGGTCTGGGAGGGGGACATGATGAAAGAGAGCAGACACTTAATCAGATACTTGTGGAGATGGATGGTTTTGACCAGGACAGTACAGTGATACTGATTGCTGCCACAAACAGACCCGACATACTTGATCCGGCACTACTGAGACCGGGAAGGTTTGACCGCCAGATCGTAGTCGACAGGCCCGATCTGCTTGGCAGAGAGGGAATACTTAAGATACATGCAAGGGGAAAACCTCTTGATAAGTCCATTAATATAAAGACGATTGCAAAACAGACTCCAGGATTTACGGGCGCTGATCTTGCAAATATCTTCAATGAGGCATCACTTCTTGCTGCCAGACACAATAAGAAAAAGATATCGATGTTTGAAATAGAGGAAGCTGTCGAAAGAGTGATAGCAGGTCCGGAAAAAAAGACAAGGGTGATATCAGAAGAAGAAAAAAGGATAATTGCATTCCATGAGTCGGGACATGCACTTCTGTCTTATATACTTCCCTTTACTGACCCGATACATAAGATATCCATAATCCCCAGGGGAAGAGCTCTCGGATATGTCATAACTCTTCCTGAAGAGGACAGGTTCCTTAAGTCCAAGAATGAATTGCTGGATACTATAACCCAGCTTCTTGGCGGACGGGCAAGTGAGGAGATGAACTTTGGAGATATTACCTCTGGAGCGCAGAATGACCTGGAAAGAGCCACAAAGATCACAAGAAAGATGATAACAGAATATGGGATGAGCGATCGTCTCGGTCCGGTGACTTTTAAAGGTGAGGGAGATGAAGTCTTTCTTGGTAAAGAGATAGCATCAAGACCGCATTATAGCGATAATATTGCTGCAGCTATTGATGAGGAGACACACAGCATAATGACTTCAAGCTATGAAAAAGCCAGGAAGATCCTTGAGGATAATAAGCACGCGCTGGCAAGCCTTGCTAAGGAGCTTATGGAGAAAGAAACCCTTTCAAGGAAGGAAACACAAAAAATACTTGCAAAAGTCGAGACCAAAAAGGTAAAGAAGATAAAAAAATCTGTAAGCAAGAAAAAAACTGTCTCAGAAACAAACAGCAAGGCAAAGAAAAACCTGTCAAAGACCGGAGCGGTTAAGGGCAGGGATAAGAAAAAATAAGAACATAAGATCTTTCAGTATGATATCTGAACGAAAGTTTAAACATTAAAACAAGAGGTTTCATACTGGAAGATTTTTTTACTGCGGATTTAAGCACTAAAGTTAAAAAAAATAATATAATAGTATAATTAAAATAAAGGATTTGTATCTGCTCTATGATTGATTGTATTAAACGGAAGCTTTATAGAGATAAATGATTCTGTCAAAGAAACCGAAAGGACATCAGTGGATAAGAAAATGATTGCTGAAGGTGTAAAGATGATACTGGATGGAATAGGTGAGGATAGCAGCAGGGAGGGACTTATTAGAACCCCTGAAAGAGTTGCTGATATGTATGAAGAGATATTTTCCGGACTGGATAAGGATCCTTCAGACATACTCGGACCGATGTTTGATGAAAATCATGATGAGATAATACTTATAAAGGATATACCTTTTTATTCGGTCTGTGAGCACCATCTTGTGCCTTTTGTAGGGAGGGCACACATAGCTTATGCTCCGAATAAATCCGGCAAAATAATAGGTCTTTCCAAGCTTACCAGAGTTCTTGAGATAGTGGCAAAAAGGCCCCAGATACAGGAGAGGCTCACAACAATAATCGCAAATTCGATTATGGAGAAAATCGAGCCAAGGGGAGTCATGGTCGTAGTAGAAGCAGAGCATCTCTGTATGAGCATGCGCGGGGTCAAGAAACCAAACACTATAACAGTCACTTCTGCTGTAAGGGGGCTCTTTAAAAATAATCCTGCTTCCAGGTCGGAAGTACTTTCTCTTATACACAATGGAAAATAACACTTTTTCTTAAGTGGTCAATATGAAATATAAAATAAGGTTGCTTGAAATTAAAAACAGGCCGGAATGCATGGCCGAGTTCGATAAAATCGGTGCCACTGCTGCTGGTCAGAAGATAATGGCGGAGAAATTATTTCCACTGGCAGTGAAAGTAAAGGAATTAAAAGCACCGGCTGCAAACATATTGAAGCAGGAAATGCTGGCAAGAGGCGGAGATGTTGTCACTTCCAGAAATACGCTGATTGATAGATCAAAAAAAACTGATGTTATAATCCAGGGTAGTCTTAAGAGTTTTGAGAGCCTTATAATAAAGCTTAAGATGCAGCCTTTTGGTTTAAAAGAGTTATCAGCAGAGCTGGAGGCATTTCTGGGCGGTTATAAAAAAAACCGGCGGGATAAAAAATATTCAATAGGCGGCAAAAAGTTTAATACAGGATCTATCCCGCTCATAATGGGGATCTTAAATATCACGCCGGATTCATTCTTTGATGGCGGAAGATATGACAGTTATGAAAGTGCAGTAGAAAGAGCCGGAAAGATGATTGACAAAGGAGCAGATATCATTGATATAGGGGGCCAGTCCTCAAGGCCAGGATCAAAGCCTGTCGATTCCGGGGAGGAGCTTAAAAGGACAATACCATTGATAAAATATATTCATGATAATTATAATGTTCTGATATCAATTGATACCTACAGGTCAAAAGTCGCTGAGAGGGCCGTCTCTGTTGGAGCTCATATAATAAATGATATAAGCGCGCTTACAATGGATGAGGGTATGGCCCAGGTTGCGTCTAAAAGTGGTGCAGCAGTGGTTCTGATGCATATGAAGGGCAGTCCTGAAGACATGCAGGATGATCCACAGTACGGTGATGTAGTAGATGAGGTATATGAATATCTTGACAGGAGAGCGTCTTATGCAGTCAAGTCCGGCATATCTACAGATAAAATAATAATAGACCCCGGCATAGGCTTTGGAAAGACTCTGGAGCATAATCTTGCCATACTTAATAAGATCAGGGAGTTTGGCTCTATGGGATTTCCCATACTTATAGGGGCCTCACGCAAATCATTTATAGGAAAGATACTTGATCTGCCGGTAGAAGAAAGGCTCGAAGGCAGCCTCGGGGCATCAGTATGGGCGGCAATAAATGGAGCAAGCATCCTGCGGGTCCATGATGTGGCTGCTACGGCAAGAGCGTTAAAGATAGCCCATAGCATTATGGCCGGTTATTAGTAAAACTATATTGTCTAAGGTGGTCCATTCTGAAGATATTAATAAAAAATCTTAAACTATATGGCTATCATGGTGTGAGGGAACATGAAAAAAAAGATGGCCAGCTTTTCCTCTTTAATATAATCATATATATTGGAGACGCAGATTTTACTGAAAGTGATAAACTTGAGAGTACGCTTAGCTACTCCGATGTCATAAGAGAGATAAGAAGAATAAATGATAATGAAAGATTTGATCTCCTGGAGACATTTTGCCAGGCCCTTGCAGCCAGTATTGCAAGGATGTCAAAACTTGTGGAAAGAGTGGATGTCAGGATAGAAAAGCCGTCTCCTCCTATTGATGAAGAGCTGGACTCTGTCGGAGTGGAGTGTCATCTAAAAAAAGATGATACAGACTCTTCTTCCATAAAAGCTTTTCTTTCGCTTGGCTCCAATATGGGAGATAGGGAGGCAAATCTGAAAGAAGCCATAAAGCTTCTTGAAGATGATCCAGACATAAGCATAATAAGCACCTCCTCGCTTTACGAGACAGAGCCGGTGTATATGCAGGATCAGAATAGTTTCTATAATATTACGGCTGAAATAAGTGTCGGAAGCAAGATGGGACCCTTTGGACTTCTCGGCCTTATAAAAGGAATCGAGTATTATATGGGAAGAAAAAAGGGAGGAGTCAGATATGGACCCAGACCTATTGATATAGATATATTATATTACGGCAGTGAAAAAATTGAATCAGACATACTCCAGATACCCCATCCCCGGATCGCCGAGAGGAGATTTGTACTTCTGCCGCTGAGTGAGATAGCGCCGGAGATGGAAATAGAGGGTATGGATATTAAGGAATATATAAAGAAAAAACAGTTGCCGGGTATGGTGAAAAAAGTGAATTGAGAATTAGGAAACAGAATTTTATCAGCCGAAAGGCTGACAGAAACTATATAGCGGGAAACTCAGATTCTATAAGCCAGTTAGGGATATAATAAGATTTCTAGTAAATAATCTATTTGTATATTGATTCTTTTCTTATTAAGTGTTACCTTTCTATTAATTAGTAACACTAATATTGAAAGGATGAATATGCATATACCTGACGGTTTTGTAGACCTCAAGACTGCAGTTACCACAGGAGTAATATCTGCAGGAGGGCTGGCCGGAGCGATTTATGGCGTAAAAAAATATTTTAAAGCCCGTGTGATCGCTATGATGGGAGTGATGAGCGCCCTTATTTTCGCCTTACAGATGATTAATTTTACAATTCCTGGCGGTACTTCCGGGCACCTTCTGGGCGGAGCGCTGGCAGCCATTATCCTTGGGCCTCATGCCGGAGCTATTGTAGTCGCAGTGGTCCTTATTGTACAGGCTCTTATATTCATGGACGGCGGCATAGTGGCTATGGGGGCGAATGTTTTTAATATGGCTATAATCGGAGTTTATGGATCATTTGCCATTTACTGGCTGCTTTCAAAAATATCCAGATCAAGATGGATGTTCTTCATAGCAATTGCAGTGGCATCATGGGCATCAGTAGTCATCGCATCATTTTTCGCTGCTCTGGAGCTTGGTATCTCAGGTACATATGCTATGGAGATAACTATGAAAGCAATGCTTGGAGT
>Ga0255371_10017_pt1 | contig 27019 bp, 24 predicted proteins | sample ANMaggSSYBR01I12_FD_182097 | JGI IMG/M metagenome (GOLD analysis project Ga0255371, IMG submission 182097) | Sediment cell enrichment communities from methane seep in Santa Monica Basin, California, United Staets - ANME aggregate JGI... | ecosystem: Environmental > Aquatic > Marine > Cold seeps >...
TTCACTACAGTATAACACTACCGGTTTTGAGTTTTATTGTTAAACATGTTGTGAAAAATCGGTTAGAAGATGGCGAATTTATGAAATTTGATGTGGGATTATATGGCAAAAATGGATGATATTTCCAGACGTTAGAATGACGCCATAGGAACAAAATCCTCTTTTCGGCCAGATCAACTTGAGTATATAATCCTATACTTTATATATCCAGAAAATATTAAATAAATTCGGTTACTCTTATTAATTGGTGAAATTATGAAGGATGATATATACGATATTGATTACCCCTGTAAACGTCTGAGAGTGATCTTGGACCAGCTCGTGCCTGATATTGTACTAAGGTGGAAAGAGATTAAGATGGATAAGGATGAGATCAATAAAAACTTTGGCAACAGGCGCAGGCGGGCATACGAACTGCTGGAAAAGTGCCCTTCGGATGATTATACCCCGGAAGTTATCGAGGAAAAATTCAAATGGGCCTATAAAGAATTGAAGTTGGAATATCCTTTTTCTGAAGAGCTTCAGGATTGACGGGCAGTGTAAAATATTGGCGGATAAGAGAGAAAATCGTGATGTGGAGTATTATTTACAGGTCTCGGCAATTAAAGTCCGGAGTATGTGACTGAGATAAATTACTTTTTAACTGACCATTGGAACAAAAGTGTTAGCTACTGAAGGATGAGACTTTTTATTATTTAGCATGAAAGTACCCTTGGGTTCTTTCATCTTTTTGTGCATGTCATTCGAAGAATTTCATGCACGTTTACTGGGACGATTCAGAAAACCGCAGAGAGCGCAGGGGCACGCAGAGAAAACAACACGTCTTTGCGCCTCTCTGCGACCTCTGCGGTGAATCTTTTTTGCCACGATCTATTTATCCAGAATAAATTAAAAAGTCACAGAAGTTGGAGGGGATAAGTGTTGCTCTTGTGCATGGGAAGACGGGTGGCAAGGTTGAGTTGGTGGTTGAGGAGATGGATGCAAGACGAGCCAGGTTGTTCTCTTTGTTGGATTTGGGGAAATTTATAGGAAAATAGGTAAATCGACAGCAAGAGAGTTTATGTTTTGATGGGTCATACATTTATTGGGTTGCTTGATAGTGTTTTTCACTACATCTTTGAAAGTCAAGATATATACTATTTCCAGAACCTGCCAAGGCGAGTTCGATTAACAAAAATATGGTTATCCATCTTGTTTTACTGTTCATATTACACACTCATTTTATTATTTCTTTTATAATACAGAAAATAACATATTGATAATATGCTGCTAACAGAATAAAAAAATTCAAAACCTCTTATATTAGGTGTGTGTGATGAATTATTCATTGATTGTGATATATTCCCAGTATGGATTGCTATTTCTTTGGATTGTATTGGTTCTTCTTCATTTATCATCTGCTCACTTTCCAGTCTTATCAGCCAAAAATCAAAGCTATTCTTACTGTATGAATCCTTAAGTCCTGCAATGACATAGCCGTGGTCAGATGTTTCCTTAACAGAGTAAGCTTCATCATAGCCAGTTCCGCCAAAACTATTGTGCCATTGCATATTTCCATTCGAATCTATCCTGACAACCCAACAATCCAGATCCCCTGCACCGTATGAAAAAGTATTTCCAGCTATGATATAGCCGCCATCAGAAGTTTGTATAATTGATTTTGCTTCATCCGAATTGCTCCCTCCATAGGTCTTGTTCCATTGTTCATTGCCTTTTGAATCTGTTTTTAACACCCAAAAATCGAAATCTCGACCACTATGAGTATTTCCTGCAATGATATATCCCCCGTCCATGGTTTGTATAACTGAGTTTGCCTCACTGCCATACCTTCCATATATCTTGCTCCACAGTTCATTTCCGTTTGCGTCGGTTTTTACAAGCATCCCCGCATATGAAGATGCACGTCCTGCAATAATATATCCACCATCTGAGGTTTGAACAACAGAATATGCATAATTCTCTCCCCTATTTCCATAGATTTTATTCCATTGTTCATTTCCATTCGGATCTGTTTTCAGAACCCAAAAATTGAATTTACCATGACGCAAAGTTGATCCTGCTATAATATAACCGCCATCGGAAGTCTGTGCAACTGAGGAGGCAATATCATAATCACCTGAACCGTATATCTTATTCCACTGCTCATTCCCGTTTGAATCAGTTTTCACAAGCCAGAGAAAATGCGAACCATTATTATAGAAATTTATATCACCTGCGATGAGATAACCGCCATCAGTTGTTTCCTGGACCGAGTTAGCTCCCGCCTGACTGTGATATTTTCCTCCAAATGTTTGCTTCCACTGTTTATTTCCAACTGGATTGGTTTTTACCAGCAAAATCCCGGCACCATATGAAAAAGTATCTCCGGCAAGGATATAACCGCCGTCAGAGGTTTGCTGAACACATTTTGCAAGATCGTCATCAGTTCCTCCATAGGTCATATTCCATTGTTCTTTGGGCGGTATTGACTGTTGGACTGATACCTGAATAATTGTGGAACCTATTACAGCACTCTTATTGTCAACAGTCAAATTAACGTCATAATCACCTTCTAGAGTATAGGAATGTATTATTACTTTTTCAGTTGTATTTGTTGTATTCCCATCTCCAAAATCCCACTTATAACTGGTTATATTTCCATGCGGATCACAGCTTAATGATGCATCGAATGTTATCGGTTCGTATGCACCAGGATATCTAGGTGTGAATAAGATAGTAGGATTTGTTCTTTCATTTTTTATTTTTCTCAGCCAGAACAAGCTTTGATCATCATTTCCGGCCAGGATGAAGCCACCATCAGATGTGGGATAAAAGGATTCTCCTTCACCTATTTCAAATATCTTAACCCATTGTTTATTTCCTGTTGAATCGATTCGAATGGTCCACTCATCTGCAAATATAATATAGCCGCCATCAGGAGTCTGTTGGAGATATTCATGATCAACACCTCCAAAATATTGATTCCATTGTTCTTTTCCAACTGAATTGGTTTTTAAAAGCCAGAAATCATTCCTTATATCTCCAGCCAGGATATAGCCGCCGTCCAGGGTTTGTTGTACAGAAGATAATTTTATATTACATGACTTTCGGCTCAGAAACGGGTTAAATTAGAGAACTTTTAAATATAGTAACTTCCTTTATTAATTCATGACTGAAATAAATCATGAGATTTTTTAATTTGTTCTGGAAATGCTAGGGCCGCATATATAGTTTGCGAAATACATAAGTAGTAATAAGTAGTAATCAGAAAATAATAAAAAGTCTCAGATTTGAATGGGCGCAGGTATAATTTCAAACTTCTCTAATTTAAAGCGTTACTATATACCCATATAGCCGAAACTCATGTATTATTATATTCTCTATATTTCCTATTCCACTGAATATTTCCATTGGAATCGGTTTTTATAAGCCAGGGGTCAGAATTACTGTCTTTATGATATTTTCCTGTAATAATATAACCGCCATCAGATGTCTGATCAATAGAGTATGGAGCTCCCTGGTAAGTTCCTTCTACCTTTTTTTCCCACTGTTTTTTTCCTTCAGAATCAATTTTTTTAAGCCGAACATCAGAGCGTCTGGCATCATTATTATTTGCAATAATAAAACCACCATCAGAAGTCTCTAGAAATGCGAGATATCGATCAAAGGTCTTGTTCCATTGTTCATTTCCATTAATATCAGTTTTTATAAGCCAGATATCTGAACTTTCAATTCGTTTTATTCCATGTAAGACATAACCACCATCTATTGTCTGCTGTATGGATAATACACGAGAAAAACCCCATATATCATTAATTTCTTTAATAGTATTATTCCATTGTATGTTTCCTTTGATATCGGTTTTTACCAAATGAATATTCAAATCAGTGTTTCCTGCAATGATATAGCCGCCGTCGTTAGTTTGTCGGACAGCCTGGACATTGAAATAAGCTCTACTATAGGTTTTGTTCCATTCCTCTTCAGGTGGTGTTCCACTTGCACATCCAACACTTGCAAATGATAACAGTATCAGTAGAAAGATATGTAATAATAGTCTTTGCTTTGTAAAACTTGATATTTTTTGGGAAGGATATTCCTTAATCATTATGAGAAAATTTAAATTCCGGGCTGCGTCACTCTGTAATAAGATTTTAATGTTATGCAAAGCCGTTGAATGTAATTTTTTATTCTCTTTCGAGCGAAATTGCATTTTACTTCCTCTCAAGCGGTAGTATAAAACTGTAAAGTATTTTAAAATATTTAAATAATTTATTCCAACACAAAATTTTTACACCCTGATTCCCCGATTATTAGAAACATTTATTTAACTTCTCCTCTTATCAAAAGCGGTGATTTATTGGTAAGCGTTAAGCGCGCCCTTCTCAGTGTATCAGATAAGACAGGAATCGTGGATTTTGCAAAAGCACTTGTTGACATGGATGTTGAGATAATTTCCACAGGCGGCACAGCCCGCTCCTTGCGTGAAGCAGGTATAACTGTGAGAGATGTTTCAGACATAACTGATTTTCCAGAAATGATGGACGGCAGGGTAAAGACACTACATCCCAGGATCCACGGCGGCCTGCTGTGCCTGCGGGATAACAGCAAGCATGTGGCACAGGCACAACAACATGATATACAATTTATCGACCTGGTAGCTGTCAACCTGTATCCTTTCAGTGAGACGGTAGCGAAAAAAGATGTGACCCTGGAAGAAGCCATCGAGAATATCGATATTGGCGGTCCAACACTTGTCAGGGCCTCTGCCAAGAACTACAAATATGTGATCATTATCACTGACCCGGATGACTATTCCCACATAATAGCCGAACTCCAGGCAGACAGTGAGGTTTCCCTTTCCACAAAGGAGGCACTGGCAGTAAAGGCATTCAGGCACACCGCAGATTACGATGCAGCCATAGACACATACCTTAGCCGTGAACTGGGAGGCGAGGATATCCTGAGGCTCAAGTACACCTCAGGGCAGACATTACGCTACGGTGAGAACTGGCACCAGTGGGCTAAATTCTATAAAGATCCCGGAGTTGATGGTGCGGCCCTGTCAAAGGCAGTGCAACATCACGGCAAGGAGATGTCCTATAATAATTACGTTGATACGGATAATGCAATGCAGACCACACTGGAACTGGGTGATGACCCGGCCGCCTGCGTGGTCAAACACAACAACCCCTGCGGGCTTGCTACAGGTAGTACCCTGCATGATGCTCTGTCAGCAGCCTGGGACGGCGACCCCGTATCTGCATTCGGCAGTATCATTTGCATGAACCATACAATTGACCTGAAAACCGCACAATTCATGAAGGGCAGGTTTGTTGAAGTAGTCTTAGCTCCGGGTTTTGAACCTGATGCAATGGAGTTCTTAAAGCAGAAAAGCAAGGACCTGCGTATCCTGGAACTGCCCGGGATGCGCCAGGGTATTAAAGTGGAGAGCAAGCTTACTAACATCGTGGGGGGAATGCTCCAGCAATCCAGGAATATCGGTGTGTTCGAGAAATGGGATGTGGTGACAGAACATCCGTTCCCTGAATCCAAACTGGGACTGGCAGAGTTCTCAATGGTGGCATGCAAGCGGACCAAATCCAATTCTGTTATTGTGGCAGGGGAGTATTCACCGGGACGGTACATGGTGCTGGGTATGGGTGCGGGGCAGCCCAACAGGGTGGATTCTATCCGGAAACTGGCTGTTACCAAAGCCAGGGAGAATCTTGAGATCATCTATGAAAGGGAAAAGCCGGATGTACCTTTTGAGCAATACCTTAAAAATGTGATGTCTGAAACCGTGCTGTCATCAGATGCCTTTTTCCCGTTTGACGATAGTATCATACATTCTTCAGAACATGATATCAGGTACATCGTGTCCCCTGGCGGCAGCATAAGGGACGATGAGGTCATTGCTACTGCGAACCGGCTTGGCGTATCGCTGGCGTTCACAGGTATGCGCCATTTCAATCATTGACGTATGAGGAAAAAGCATGAAAGCTGAAAATAAAGATATTAAATATTACATTGGAATCGTTGCACTGGCAGGCTTCCTGATTGGGATACTGTTCATTACAAGTATGGACGGCAGTGCGGTTGTGGAAATAGGTGATACCGTTCAAGTAGATTATACAGGCAAGCTGCCTGACGGGACTGTTTTTGATACATCAGACCCTGAAGTTGCCGTGAGTGCAGGTGTCTACCAGGAGGGAAGGCCATATCAGCCACTTACGGTGGTAATGGGAGCACAAAGTGTCATAAAAGGTTTTGAGGACGGACTGTTGGGTATGAAAGAGGGAGATCGTAAAACGCTCAACATAGCACCCGAGGATGGCTACGGCCCCTCAGATCCCACAAAAATAGATGTAGTTCCACAGCTGGATGATATATCTGCCACCCAAACATTTGATCGGGTAATTGAGGTTCCCGTAATCCAGTTCAACATGACATTCGGTACTGAAAATGATGTGGGCGATACAGTCACTGTACCTGATAGTCCTATCAATCTGACAATTATTGAAATAGCCGATATTGTCAAACTGTCCTATGATATGGAGGTAGGGGACATGGTAGAGGGAGGACAAACACTGTGGCCGGATGAAGTTATAGAAGTGAACTCAAGTCATATCGTTATAAGACATAATGTTGAAGTGGGTGATATCATCCAGTTCCCGGAATCTCCCTGGAACAGCACCGTACTTGAGGTTACCGAGACCAATATAACCCTGCAGCATAACCCGGTTCCTGATACTACTACATATATCACAAAACAGACCATGTTCGGACCCCAGCAGGTGCCCGTCCAGGTGCATTTCAATGAGACTGACATAATACTGGACAGTAACCATTTCCTGGCTGGTAAGACTCTGACATTCGAAGTCAAAGTTGTTGCTATTGAGAAGGCAAATACTGAATTGGTAAGTACTGAAATGGTAAGTATTGAATAGGCAGATACTGAACTGGTAGATACTGAATTAGCAGATACTGAATCGATAGGGGTCGGTTTTTTGGCTCCCACCCCTTCCTTTTTTTCAAATAACAGTGTAAAACCGATTTACACACTTGATCTGCCCACCTGGGCAGAAGTGAAACTATGTTTTCAATCCAAAAGTTTAATTACCTATTGTAAACATTGTTGAATTGTTAAATTTAGGCTGTGCAGGGGAGCTATGGAGAAAATAATCGAAATAAAAAAGATATCCAGGACATTTGGGGAATTCAAGGCCTTGAACGATGTTTCCCTGGATATTGAAAAAGGAACCATATTCGGGCTACTCGGACCCAACGGAGCTGGCAAGTCCACGCTGATAAAAGTACTTTCATGCCAGATGCGGCCGACTACAGGGTCAGCATTCATATCAGGGCTTGATGTGGTATCTGATAAAAAGGACGTGCTCTCCATTATTGGGGTGGTGCCCCAGGAGAACAGTTTTTATGACGAACTCACAGTGACAGAAAACCTCAGGTATTTCGGTTCACTGTACGGCGTTGCAGTCATTGACATAAAAAAGAGGAGCCATCGTGTCCTGGAGATGCTCCACCTTACAGATAAGAGCTCAAGCCGGGCCAGCACCCTGTCCGGCGGCATGAAGACCAGGCTTAACATTGCCTGTGCGCTGATACACAAACCAGAGGTACTCATACTGGACGAACCAAGTGTCGGGCTTGACCCGGTATCCAGAAGAGCATTGTGGGATACTATCAGGGAAGTGAACCGGGAAGGCACAACCATACTGATAACCACCCATTATATGGAGGAGGCGGACCTGCTGTGCAGTAGGATATTGATTATGCACAAAGGCAATATCATTGTAGAAGGGGAGCCAGAGGAACTGAAAGGTTTGATAGGTGAACGGGTCATCCAGATCACAAGTACACCTGGTAGCTACAAATCAATAATAGGTAGACCGGATTTTCCAGACAGCGTTTCCTCCAGGGGGATCAATGAAAAAGGATTAAAGATCACACTAAAGGATGAGCAGGCACTGCAGCAGGTCATTAACATATTTGAATCCTCAGGCGAAACTATCATTAACGTGGAATCAAACAGACCCAGCCTGGAAGACGTTTTCATTCATTTTGCAGAGGAGGAATGGCATTGACCATAACCTCTGTTATCAAAAAAGACCTGAAGATATATATCCGCCACCGCAAGACAGTACTCCTGATCTTCCTTACACCCATACTTATTATGATATTGATAGGGTCGATGTTCACAGGCGGTACTGACCAGGGTCTTAAGGATATCAGGCTGGGTGTCGGCGGAGGGTCGGAACTGGGTGAGGAAATAATCCAGGAACTGAACGACAGCCAGATGTTCCAGATCACGACGGAGAACACAACCGACCCCGCTGTTATCGAAGAGGGAGTAAGGAGCGGGAAATACAGTGCAGGTATCTTCATACCCATGGATGAGACCCAGGCAATGAAATTGTATATTGACAATTCCAGGGTCCTGATTGCCCCTGTTATATCCACAGTGTTCATGACCACCACTGAGAAGATGTCCTACGAACTTACACTCGGATTTCTCAGCCGGCTCTGGGAAGAACTGGCCCAAATGGAGGCCAAACTATATCCCTTGCAGGAAGGGGTCATTGCAATTAACAGCAGCATCATTTCACTTAACAGCAGTACCCAGGAAGTGATGTCTGCACTGGATGAGCTCAATGCGACCAGCCTGAATGCTTCGGTGGGCGAGATGGAACAGACCCTGCAGCAGATGAAGGTTGACCTGAACCAGACCGCTGCCGACATTAATGAAAGCCGCCTGGAGATCAGGCAACTGGATGAGAATGTGAGTTCCATCTACAATGATGCTGCCCTGTTAAGGAATGAACTGAAAGTGGTAGTGGATGATATCGATTCCACCGACGCCGCACTGCTGGACCTTCAGACCGGTTTGCAGCAGACTTATGACCTCACATGCACCGTCGACCCGTCACAGCCGCAGTGCATCACACTGTCAGGCACTATCCAGCAGATCAAGAATACCAGAAGTCTGCTGCAGGAGCACACTGCACCTGTGATATCGCTGTACAACAGCCTTGACAACGTTGCCCGGACCAGTGCACAACTGCATGATAAACTGAACCGGACAGATGCCCGCCTTCAGGAAATGCAGGTGTCCATCAACAACTATACCCTTGAGATATCCAATATCAATGAGAATATTGCTGATATTAAGAATGTTGTGACTACCCTGGAGGATGTGAAAGACCAATCGGCAAATACCTCACAGCAGCTGGAGAATCTTTCCACTGGCATGGCTAACAGCACGGCTTCGCTGGTATCAGAGATCGAAAGGACCAAGGGAGTGATCAATGAGGTGACAACGAAATCGCCCAATACCATTGCCGCTCCTGTAACAATGGAAATGGAAAAGGTGTTTGAGGATAAGTCCCAGCTTGATTTTTTGATGCCAGGCATTATATCCATTGTGTTGATGTTCATATCGTTCATGCTGGCATCCATAACTATAATCCAGGAGAGGACCCAGAAGACCCTGGTACGCACACTGCTCACACCCCTGAGCCTTGGGGAGTTTATCTTTGCCAAGACCTTTGCGTTGATACTTATTGCCCTGATGCAGGGTATTATCATGATCATCGTGGCATTCCTGTTATATGGTGTGCTCATCCCTGTATCCCAGTGGGGAGCGCTGTTCCTGGTGATCCTAGTATATTCGGCATCTTTTATTGGTATCGGGATGGCGCTGGCCACACTGGCCGATTCCGAGAATACGGCCATGCTGATGTCCCTGGTGCTGAGCATTCCTATGCTATTCTTGTGCGGCATGTTCTTCCCATTCGAAACTATGCCGCCACTGATGGCATGGCTGGGTAATGTCCTTCCCATCACCATGGGTATCAGGGCGCTGGATGCAGTACTGATATACCAGCAGGGCTTCGATGTGCTGGCAGGGCACTTGATGCCGCTGCTGGGTTACGGCATAGCCGGGCTGGGGCTGGCGTATGTGCTGTTGAGGCGGGAAGTGATGGGGTGAGCATTTTAATCTGGCCTGTTACATTTCGCCCGGCAAGAACATAGGCCATACTGGTGCCATTATCAGCGGGGCGGCGGGACTGCCAGGGAGAAGATCGAGGCGCTGGAGGGTGCGGGGGTGGCGGTGGCTGAGAAAAATAAAGAGGATGATCTGAGCAAGTCTGTGTTTCAGGATTTAATGTATACAGAAATCAGGTTAACGCCATAGCTGTGAATCAATCCCCACCTTAACAAACCTTTTTACATACTCCGGTAAATTATATTGCATGGACGAATTTATCCTGGCAAATGTGAAAGGTGTCTATATAATTAATACCGTACACGGCCCGACCCCTATGGTCATAATCTCTAATGAGGAAGAGGAGATCATGCCCATCTATGTGGGGATGTCCGAAGGTGTTTCCATTCATTCAGCCCTGAATAATGAGGTAACTCAAAGGCCCATGACCCACGACTTGATGACGACCATCATCGAACGTTTGGGCGCAACCATAACAGGTGTCCAGATAGATGAAATAGAAGATAGCATATATTATGCCCGGCTTACCCTGTCATATGATGGTTCCAGCATAGACATAGATGCCAGGCCCAGTGACTGCATCTCCCTGGCAGTGCGGCGGGATGTTCCAATAAAGGTCCGAAAGTCAGTATTCGAATCTTCCATAATATCTGAAGATGACCTGGATGGCTCTCTGACGATTGACTCATTCCTTTGAATTACTTTCACCCTGCTAACAAAAGTATCATACATTATCAATACAATATTACATGTGTGAATTTACTTGATTTTCAAGGCGGACCTGATGAGACTGTGATATATTCAGTTGGGGAACTCAATCATTATGTTCGGGATGTGATAGGCAGGGACCCCATGCTCCACAGGATATGGGTAAAAGGTGAAATATCCAACCTTATCAATCACGGATCAGGACATAAATATTTCACACTAAAGGATAGGGGTGCCCAGCTTAGCTGCGTGATGTTCAGGAACTACTGCAAAAACCTGGCATTTGAGCCCAAATCAGGAATGAAGGTACTGGCCCTTGGCGATATCGATGTATATGAGGTCAGGGGTAACTACCAGCTTGTAGTAACTGCGTTAAAACCTGACGGGATAGGAGATCTGCACAGGGCACTGGAGATACTTAAGAAAAAACTCTCTGCACAGGGCCTGTTTGATGCAGAACATAAGAAGCTACTGCCACGTTTCCCGGGATGCATTGGCGTGGCCACATCCCCGACCGGGGCCGTGGTACATGATATTATCAATGTAACCAGGAGACGGTTTCCAGTGAACATTCTGGTAGCCCCCACAATTGTACAGGGTGAAATGGCAACAGAAAGTATTGTCAGTTCCATAGAACGCCTGAACCAGATGGATGTTGATGTAATTATCCTTGCCAGGGGAGGGGGTTCACTGGAAGACCTGTGGCCTTTCAATAGTGAAGCAGTGGCGTGGGCCATATTTAATTCACATGTCCCGGTTGTATCTGCTGTGGGTCATGAGACTGATTTCACCATAGCAGACCTGGCTGCCGATGTAAGGGCACCCACACCGTCAGCCGCTGCCGAACTTGTGGTGCCTGACCGTAAAGAAGTGAAGAACCAGATAGATGTTGTTAAGTCCCGCCTCGTGTCATCGATCGAAAGCCTGGTCGAACGGCATTCAAACCATCTGCAGCATCTCGAAAATAGTGTGGATGCCAGGCTTATTAGCCGCACACTGAACCAGTTTATGCAAAGGACAGATGAACTTGAGATGCGGCTCAGGAGCACTACTTACAGGGACCTTGAGAAACACCAAAAATTACTGGAATTAAGTGTCGGTAGGCTCAATGCTGCAAGTCCGCTAAATATACTGAAAAGAGGATACAGTATTGTACAGCATGACGATGAGATCGTAAGAACCGTCAAACAAGTACAAAAAGAAGATGCACTGGAGATACGGGTCGTTGATGGTAAGATATATTGTAATGTAAATAGTACGGAGGAAGACGTTTGACAGATAACAGTAATGATACCAACATTGATGATACCAGGTTTGAAGATGCACTCCACGAGCTTGAAGTAATTGTCAGGAAGATTGAAAGTGGCGAACATTTCCTTGAAGAAAATCTCGAACTTTTCGAGCGTGGAATAGCCCTTACCAGGCAATGCTCCTCTAAGCTGGATGCTGCCACGCAGAGGATAAAAAAACTAGTGGATGAGAACGGGATTGAGGAAATGGAGATGGATTAATCCTCAGCATCTCGTTTTATCGTCAATAAAGAATAAATTCATCTGCAACAGGGTCATACAATAGGGTCATATATTATTTTGTAGATATGATCTTTACTACATCACTATCTTCAAGTTCATGTTTTTCACCCATCCGCATCTTGGTTTTGGCATTCACTGCATGCAGGAAGCCATCACCAATATCGGTATGGACCATATATGCCAGGTCATGAGGCGTTGAGCCGCGCTGCAATAAAAATGCATCCGGCAGCATCCTGTCCTTTTTATCTGTATACTTATGCTCATCCTCGACCGGATAGACCACTATCTGGTCCAGCAGTTCCAGGACCGCGGTATTGATACACTCCTGGATTTTGGTACTGCCTTTTTCGTCAAGGAGCATCTTGATCTTATCAAGCCCCACCTTTTGGGCATCGTTCAGTTCTGCTTTGATCTTGAACTCCTTATCACCGGGCAGGTACTCGATCACACCACTTTTAGCAGCCATACGCAGGGCATATTCGGCAGCTGCAGACGTGGGTACCACCACACGGTCCGCTGACATAAGACGCTCTATCAGTTCAGGTGGTGCAATATCCATCTTATTGGCAGCGATTATCAGGGGTTTGCTTTCTTTGCGCAGGGCATCTGCCAGTGCGATCATCTCATCGTCAGTCCATTTGGTAGGGTCGTCAGGCATTTTTATCTTTAACAGCACTACCCTTGCCTGGTGTTCGTTCACGCCCGCACCCTGCAACTGGTCAGAGATAACCCGCTCCAATTTCAGGTTCTCGGCTTTTATCCTGCGGGAGAGCCTATCCCAGTTACGTTTAAGGATACCGGACATCCACATAGTGATCTCGTGTTCAAGGAATTCAATATCATCAACAGGGTCATGCTGACCAATGCCTACCGGGTTACCTTCAATGTCAGTGCCGCCCGATGCATCTATCACGTGTATGATGGCATTGGCTTGCCCCAGGTTATCCAGGAATGCATTGCCCAGCCCCTTTCCTTTATGGGCATCCGGGACAAGCCCGGCAATGTCTATGATCTCTACAGGCACGAACCTGGCACCGTCCTGGCATTGACCGCATTGTTTGCCCAGGCTCTTACATGGGCACTCAACTCTTACATGAGTGACCCCGTGATTGGCATCTATGGTTGTGAATGGATGGTTTGCCATCTCAACATTGGCAAGTGTGGCAGCATTGAAGAAAGTGCTCTTACCTGAATTTGGTTTTCCGGCCAGTCCGATAGAAATTGACATTATCCATATCTTCTGTTTTGTTTGATTTTATAGTTTTGGTGCAGTTTCCAGACTATACGCATACTGCATAACTGGAACAAAGCGAAATATTTAACACCTACATTGCTCACTTGACAAGGATATGTGTATATGGTAGGTGACTATTACGTCTTCAAATATTCAACTTTGCTATCAATGCGGAAAATGTACTGCCATCTGTCCGGTCAGGAGGGTTGTTAAAACCTCACCGAGAAACACTATTTACATGAACAACGTATACAGGACGACTTCAGATGATATCTGGAACTGCCTGACCTGCGGCCTCTGTTATGACGGTTGTCCACAAGGCGTTGACTATCCTGAATTTATCAAAGAAGTAAGGGATAGTAATGAAAATGGTGATATAGCTCACAAGGGAGTTTTTAACCTAATAACCGACCTGATGGTAGACTTGGACGAGAGTAAGACCAGCCTCGAAGAGGTTGGAAACAATGATTCAAAAATTGGTTACTATCCCGGTTGTCTCGATTTTCATGATATGTTCTTCGAGCTGGATGTGGATTTCAAATCAATTGCAGATTCATCAGTGAAATTACTAAAAAGTATAGATCAGGACCCCAAGCTTATGCAGATGAAATGCTGTGGGCATGACCAGCTCTGGCAGGGGGACAAAGGAACTTTCGAGAAACTAAAAGAACAGAATACCAGGATCATAAAAGAGAGTGGTATCGAAAAACTGGTCACATCATGTGCAGAATGTTACCGCACATTAAGCCAGGACTATGACCTGCCCATCGAGGTTGTTCATATCAGCCAGGTCCTGAAGGATGCCGATCTGGGAATCGATTCAGGAATTAAGGTGACATACCACGATGCATGCAGGCTGGGCAGGCATATGGGTGAATATGATGCACCCAGGGACGCACTTGCCAACGCAGGCAGTGAAGTAGTGGAAATGAAACACAACAAGAACGATGCCTGGTGCTGCGGTGTAAGTTCATTAATGAATTGCGATGACAAGAGTAAAGCCTTGAGAAAGGCCCGGCTTGACGAGGCAAGGGACGTGGATGCACAGGTACTTATTACTACCTGTCCCAAGTGCCTGGCCCACCTGAACTGCATGAAGGATGAACAGGAATCTGTCGAGAAGTACGATTACGATATTAAGGACCTTACAGTGTTCCTTGCCGAGCAGATGGGAGGTAAGTAATATGAGTGATATTATTAAAACATCTGATTTTGATATGGAGTTCAGGGATGAGGTGTTCAAGGAACCGGATGCCGATAAAATTACCCTGTGCTTTAACTGTACAGGATGTACTTCCGGATGTCCCATGGCCGAACAGGAACCCGAGTACAATATCCGTAAGTTCCTGCGTATGGCAAACCTTGGCATGAAGGACGCCCTGTTGAATAGTCCATATCTCTGGTACTGCACTACATGTTACAAGTGCCAGGAAAGGTGTCCCCAGGGTGTGAAGAATGTGGATACCCTGCTAAAGATCAGGACCATTGCGATCCAAAATGGTATCATGCTTGATAATCACAGGAAAGTAAGCCAGTTGGTGATCAAGTTAGGACATGCAGTTCCAATTAATGACGACGCAAAAGAGAAGCGTAAGGACGTAGGACTGGACGATACTCCGCCTACTGTGCATAAGTTCGAGAACGCACTGGGCGAAGTTCAAAAACTGTTAAAGATTACCGGTTTTGATGAACTTGTTGCTGATAAGGAGGAAACATCATGAGTAAATTATCATTCTTCCTGGGTTGTATTGCACCCAATCGATATCCTGGCATTGAAGCTGCTACTATAAAGACACTAGAAAAACTGGGCATTGAACTTGTAGACCTTGAAGGTGCTTCCTGCTGTCCGGCTCCCGGTGTGTTCAGGTCATTTGACAAGATCACATGGCTGGCGCTGGCATCCAGGAATGTAACGTTGTCGGAAGAGATGGGGCTGGATATCCTGACTGTCTGTAACGGGTGTTTCGGATCGTTGGTCGATGCCAACAGTATCATGAAAGAAGATCCGAAACTCAGAGAAGAAGTTAATAAGATACTGAAGGAGATCGGACATGAGTTTAAAGGTACGATCGAAGTGCGCCACATTATCGAGTACCTTTCCCAGGAAGTCGGAGCTGAAAAGATCAAAGAAGCAGTTACCATTCCTATGAACCTTAACGTTGCCCTTCACTACGGATGCCATCTGGTCAAACCAAGTAAAGAGAGGCATCTCGGAAGCACAGAGAACCCCACGTTCTTTGATGAACTTGTGGAAGCAACAGGAGCTACCAGCGTGGACTATGAGGATAAAATGGCATGCTGCGGAGCAGGCGGCGGTGCACGTACGGCAGTTCTTGATACTTCACTCCAGATGGTCATGAATAAACTGGAGCACATGAAAGCAGCCGGTGTGGATTGTATCATTGATGCATGTCCTTTCTGTCACCTGCAGTTTGATGTAGGCCAGACAGAGATCAAGAAGAAATTCAATAAAGTGTATGATATACCTGTTGTACATTATTCACAGCTTCTGGGACTTGCTATGGGTCTTCCACTGAGTGAACTGGGTATTGACCAGAACCTGATTGTTAATGAAGAATTTAATAAAAAGATCGAGAAGATCAGAGGTGGTGCAAATGAGTAAATTAGTTGGTGCTGTGGCTATTGCCGGCGGAGGAATAGCTGGTATCCAGAGCGCCATTGATCTGGCAAGCAGCGGATTGAAGGTTTATTTGATCGAGAGCAGCACAACCATTGGTGGCAAGATGGCCCAGCTGGATAAGACATTCCCCACACTGGACTGTTCGATGTGTACGCTGTCTCCCAAACTTGCTGAAGTGGCCCGCCATCCTAATATTGAACTTATGACCTACAGTGAGATCACAGGAATTACAGGTGAACCGGGGAATTTCACAGTAACTGTGAAGAAAAAGGCTACATACGTGGATTATGATAAGTGTACTGCCTGCGAGTTGTGCGTTTCCAAATGTCCTGTTAAAGTGCCGGACGAATACAATGAAGGCCAGAATAACAGGAAAGCCATCTACCTGGCATTCCCACAGGCAGTACCGAGAGTATTTACCATTGATGCGGATCATTGCTTATACCTGACCAAGGGTAAATGCGGCAACTGCCAGAAAGCATGCGAGAACGATGCTATTAATTTTGAGGATACTGACAAAGAAGTAGACATTAATGTGGGAAGTGTTATCTTAAATACCGGGTTCGAACCCTACGATGCTTCAAACCTGGAACAGTACAGGATCGACCATCCCAATGTGGTCTCATCCCTGGAATTTGAGAGGCAACTTAGTTCATCAGGACCCTTCGAAGGTCATGTGACGCTTGCTGACGGGTCGCATCCCAGGAATATAGCCTGGATTCAGTGTATAGGTTCAAGGAGCCCTGAGATCGGTCGCAATACATGCAGCAGTGTTTGCTGTATGTATGCTACCAAGGAAGCTATGGTGGCCATGGAACACGAATCGGATCTTGAGACTACTATTTTCAATATTGATGTACGGGCTTTTGGTAAAGGTTTTGAAGAATTCTACCAGAAGGCAAAGAATGAGACGGGAATACGTTTTATCAACAGCCGACCGTCTGGTGTGGAAGTTGACCCTGTGACAAATAATATCTCATTAAAATATGAGGCAGAGGACGGCAGCGGGATCAAACGTGAAGAGTTTGATATGATCGTATTGTCTATCGGACTTACACCATCCGAGAGCAGTAAGAACCTGGCGAAGATAGCAGGCGTGGAGATGGATGATAACGATTTTGTCAAGACAAAAATAGATAGTCCACTGGAGACGTCAAAACCAGGTATTTTCGTTTGCGGGGCCATGCAGGCTCCGAAGGATATCCCTGACACTGTTGCAGATGCCAGCGGAGCTGCCAGTAAAGCATCATCGTTGTTATCCAGTGAAAGAGGGACTCTGGTAACTGAGAAAAAGTACCCGCCTGAGAAGGACATGGGGGATGAGATCAGGACCGGTGTAGTTGTATGCCGCTGCGGGATAAACATTGGCAATATAGTAGATGTACCTGATGTAGTAGAGTATGCAAAGACACTGCCGCATGTTGTGCTTGCAAAAGAGGAAGTATATGCATGCAGTACGGATAGTCTGGAAGGTATTGCGGATCTGGTCAAGGAGCATAACCTGAACCATATGGTAGTTGCATCATGCACGCCAAGAACCCATGAGCCGCTATTCAGGGAAACACTGATGGAAGCCGGACTTAACCCTTATTTGTTCGAGCTGGCAAATATCAGGGAACACTGCAGCTGGGTTCACCAGAATAATAAAGAAGAAGCGACCAAAAAAGCCAAGGATATTGTCAGGATGAGTGTTTCAAGGGCTAATCTGCTTCAGCCGCTGTATCAGGAGAAAATTGAATTCAACAATAGCGCTCTTGTGCTCGGCGGAGGTATCGCAGGTATGACTGCTGCACTTGATATTGCTGAAAAAGATTTCAAAGTGACGCTTCTTGAGAAAGAGTCTGAGCTGGGAGGAATGTTGCTTAAGTTCACACACCTACAGGACGGACGCACTACTAAGGAAGTACTGGAACCCATAATACAGAAAGTAGAATCCAACTCGAATATTACTTTGCACAAAGAAACTGAATTGACCGAACAGGAAGGTTCTATGGGTAATTTCAAGGGTCACATCAAAGGTGTGAATGTTGATGAGGATATTGAGTTCGGTGTTGCTATTATTGCTACTGGTGCCAATGAACTTGAGCCTGAGGGTTACTTCTCATACGGCGAATATTTGAATATCATAACCCAGAGCCAGCTTGAACAGAAACTGGATGAGGGTGTGGATGCTAAGAACGTGGTGATCATTCAGTGTGCCGGTGGGCGAAATGATGAACGGCCTTACTGTTCCAGGGCCTGCTGCACTGTTGCTATGAAGAATGCCATCCGGCTAAAAGAATCCGATCCTGATAGGAATATTACGGTGTTATACAGGGATATCAGGACCTTCGGGGTCTGGGAGGAGCTGTATACCAAAGCCAGGGAACTTGGTGTGGTATTCATGCGCTATACCGAGGATAAGGAACCTGAAGTGAGCGAAAAAACAGTGCGTATATTCGATCACCTGATGAATATGGATTTCGAGATCAATTACGACCTGATGGTTCTAAGTGCACCTATGGTCACTCCTGAAACAAATGAACTGCTTGCACCGATGTTCAAGGTAACTCTGGATGCTAACAGGTTCTTCCTGGAGGCACATATTAAATTGCGACCAGTAGAATGTGCGACAGATGGTGTGTTCTTAGCCGGAACATCACAGGCACCTAAACTGGTTGACGAATCTGTCAGCCAGGCATCTGCGGCTGCATCCCGTGCATGTACTATCCTTTCAAGGGATTTCCTTGAGACTATAGGAAATGTATCAGTAGTTGACTCCGAGTTGTGCATTGGCTGCGGCCGATGTACCCTGGTATGTCCGTACAAGGCACCTGAACTCAAAGAGGTCACTGTCGAAACCGAAGAGATCGTATATATCACAAAGAAAAGTGAGATCAACCCGGCAGTATGCAAAGGATGCGGATGCTGTGCAGCTGAATGTCCGACCGGTGCAATAACTGCAAGACATTTCACAACACCCCAGATAATGGCTGTGATTAAGGCTTATGGGGAGGGGATATAAATGAGCGATTTCGAACCTGACATATTAACATTCTGCTGTAATTGGTGCAGTTACGCTGGTGCCGATCTTGCAGGTGTATCACGATTGCAGTATCCCACAAACAACCGTATCATACGGGTGATGTGCAGCAGCAGAATTGAACCGATACATATCTTTGAAGCTTTAAAGGAAGGCACTGACGGTATATTAGTAACAGGCTGCCATATAGGCGACTGCCACTATATAGAAGGTAATATACATACTGATGAAAGGATGAAGGAGATCGTAGATGCACTGGAACACCTCGGTCTGAAGGACAGGCTCCATCTGGAGTGGGTCTCAGCAGCCGAGGGTAAGAAATTCCAGGAGACTATTACTGATTTTGTAGAAAAGATAAGGGCCTTGGGCCCTAATCCTCTAAAGGAAAAAGCGAAGGAGGAATAACATGACTGAACAAGAAGCAATAACAAATGAAGAATCAGAGGAATTAAGAATTGGAGCTTTCATCTGCGAATGCGGTATAAACATCGCAGGTGCGGTGGACTGTTATGCAGTAGCAGATTATATTTCCACTCTTCCAAATGTGGTCACATCCGTAGTTAATAAATATACATGCAGTGATGCGGGACAGGCAGAGATAAAGAATGCCATCAAGGATATGAATCTGAACCGTGTGCTTGTGGCGTCATGTACGCCCAAGACCCACGAACCCATTTTTAGGGCATGTGTAGAGGAAGCAGGACTGAATCAATACCTGTTCGAGTTCGTGAACATCAGGGAGCACTGCAGCTGGATACACATGTGGGAGAAAGAGGACGCTACCAGAAAGGCAAAAGAGCTTGTCCGGATGGGTGTGGCGAGGGCTGCATTATTGGAGCCTTTACAGTCAAGCGAAGTGCCGGTGACAGATGCAGCACTGGTCATTGGTGCCGGTGTAACAGGTATGCAGGCGGCAATGGATATTGCTGATATGGAACATAAGGTATATCTTGTTGAGCAGGGACCTTCCATTGGAGGTAAGATGGCTCAACTTGATAAGACGTTCCCGACCAATGATTGCAGTATCTGTATTCTCGGTCCAAAGATGGTGGAAGTTGCCAGGAATGAGAATATTGAGATCATGAGCTACTCCGATATTGTGGAAGTTGATGGTTACGTTGGTAATTTCAAGGTAAAAGTAAAGCACAAGCCCAGGTATCTCAATATAGATGAGTGTACCGGTTGTGGACTTTGCACCGAGGTATGTCCTGTTGAAGTACCATATACTGAATTCAATGAAGGGATAGGTACCAGAAAGGCTATTTATACCCCATTCCCACAAGCTGTGCCATTGAGGGCACTGGTGGATAAATCAATTTGCATTGACTGCGGTGCGTGTATAAAAGCATGTGAGCGCGGTGCTATTGATATGGACCAGAAGGAAACCTTCTCTGAACTTGATGTTGGTGTTATCGTGGTGGCTGCAGGTTATGATGTGTACGATCCTGAACCAAACAACGAGTTTGGATTCGGTTTGTATGACAATGTGATCACTACCATGGAGTTTGAGCGGCTTATCAATGCAAGCGGACCTACCATGGGTAAAGTAGTGCGACCAAGCGATGTTAAACCACCAAAGAGAATAGGGTTTGTACAGTGCGTTGGAAGCAGGGATAAAAATTCTAACATATATTGTTCAAGTTTCTGTTGTATGGCTTCTTTGAAGAATGCCCAGTTGCTCAAGGAAAAATATCCTGATACAGAAGTATATATTATGTATATGGATATGAGAACGCCTTTCAGGATGTATGAAGAGTTCTATAACAGGGCAAGAGATATGGGTGTCAGATTCATTCGAGGCAGACCTGCAGAGGTTACCGAGAATGAGGATCATAATATTATTGCCAGGATAGAGGATACCCTGACCAATGAGATTGTAAATTTGGAACTTGACCTGATGGTACTTAGTGTAGGTGCAGTAGCGCCAGAAAGTACTGAGACAGTGCGTCAGATCCTGAAGGTAAGTAAGGCTGCAGATGGTTTCATGATGGAAGCACATCCAAAGTTGAAACCGGTTGACACTACATTGGACGGCATCTTTATCGGTGGTATGACCCAGGGACCTAAGGATATTCCATATTCCATATCCCAGGGTAGTGCATGTGCAGCCCGTGCGACAAAATTTTTGGCACAGGGCAAGGCAATGACCGAGGGTATTACTGCTAAAGTGGATGATGATATTTGTGTGGGTTGCGGTGTGTGCGTACCTATGTGTCCATTCCAGGCGCTGTCAATTGAAGATGATAAGTTGAAGATCCTCACGGCCCTGTGCAAGGGTTGCGGTACCTGCATGGCAGCGTGTCCCACAGGTGCTTTGGACCAGAGTCATTTCAAGAATGAACAGCTTCTGGCACAGGTTAAGAATGTATTTGCTTACGGGGAGGTGTGATCATGGCTGAAGAAGGATGGGAACCCAAGATAGTGGCGTTTTGCTGCAACTGGTGTAGTTATGGCGGAGCTGATACGGCAGGTATGGGCAGGTTCCAGCAGCCCGCATCTACCAGGGTTATCAGGGTCATGTGTTCGGGCAGGATCGACCCATTGCATGTGTATAATGCCTTTTTGGAGGGTGCGGATGCGGTGCTGGTCACAGGATGCCATATCGGTGACTGCCATTATGTTAACGGCAACGAGAAGACTGAAGTGAAGTATAAGTTTTTGGAAGAGATGTTACAGCAATTGGGCCTGGAGCCTGACAGGCTGCACCTGAACTGGATATCTGCCAGTGAAGGTGAGAGGTTTGCCAATTTCATAAATGAAGTTACGGCAAAGGTAAAGGAACTGGGACCCAGTCCGCTTAAACCTGCGGGGGTGAAGTAAGATGGTTAACGTAGGAGATATGCTGGTAGGATATGCCACTGACGAAGATGTACGCAAGCGCGGTGCTTCCGGTGGACTGGTAACTGCCGTATTGGCCGCAGCCCTGGAGAAGGGACTGGTCGAGAATGTTGTGGTAATGAAACATATCAATGAGTTTGAAGCTGTGCCGATCATCACTGATGATGTGGATGAGGTTCTAGCATCTACGGGCAGTCTGCATTCGGTACCTGTGAACCTGGCCAAGTATGCCATGGGTCGTAAGGTTGCAATGCCTGCCAAACCATGTGATGCACAGGCTGTTATTGAACAGGCCAAGCGTGATATGATCGATTTGGATAATACATATATCGTGGGATTGAACTGCGGTGGCAGTATGCATCCGGTTACTACCAAGAAGATGCTTGTTGCGATGTATGATATTGACCCTGAAGATGTGGTTGGCGAAGATATCGAAAAGGGTAAATTGATATTTAAGACAAAGAACGGTGAAGAAAAGGCCATAGCCATCGATGAACTGGAAGAAGCAGGTTACGGAAGGCGCGAAAGCTGTCGTTTCTGTACGCTTAAGATACCTGTGAATGCAGATCTTGCATGTGGTAACTGGGGCGTGATCGGGGATCTGGCAGGCAGTGCAACATTTTGCCAGGTGATGAACGATAAGGGTGTAAAACTTCTGGAAAACGCAATTGATGCGGGCCGGATCAAAGTGGAACCAGCCAGTGATAAGGCGATTGCGATAAGGGCGAAAGTGAATGATGTCATGGTTAATCTTGGCAGCACACTGGAAGAGAAGATATTCCCTGAGATACCTGATGAAGAGCGCATACAATTTTACATGGAGCAGATGGCGGATTGTATCGATTGCGGTGCTTGTAAGGAGGTATGTCCGGTCTGTGCCTGCGGCGAGGATTCCAAGTGTACTATGTTCCATTCCCTTGTTGACAATTACAAGATGAGCATGTACCATATGATACGGCTGCTGCACCTGACTGATAGCTGCATTGCATGCGGGCAGTGCAGTGATGTGTGTCCATCCGATATTCCAATTACGCTTTTGCAAAGCAGGTTTGCTATTCCTGCACAGCGCAGGCGTGAGTATACGCCAGGGATGAATGTTGATGATGTTCCACCGTTCTTCGAGGTGATATTAAAATGATAGGAAATGTTTACCAGACCGTGTGCCCAGGATGTAATATGGGTTGCGGCCTGTATATCAGGGAAGATGAAGAGGGTGCACTCGCTGTTGATTTCATGAAGAGTAGTCCTGCGAACCTGGGCAAATTGTGCAGGTTCGGGATGATGCTACATCACCATTACTCAAAAGCTACCAGTATGGTGGATGGAAAGGAATCGAGTGTTGAGGATGCGGTAAAAGCTGCATCTGATAAGCTAAAGGGTGCTGATGTTACCATGCTTGGTGTTGGTAATACTACAAATGAGGAATCCCTTGCTTTCACTAAGGTCGCTGATGCGCTGGGGACTGTGGTCAATACTGGAATGGGCGTGTATTCAGAACTTCCTACGGAATGCCATCCTACAGTTGGTGTAGGTATTACACTTGATGATATTGAGAGTGCAAAGAGGATCGCACTGTTCGTTGACCCTTATGTCCAGTATCCTCTGCTGGTCAGGCGAATACTGGCTGCTAAGAAGAACGGGGCGTCTGTGGTATCTGTGGGCTGGAGGGACCTGCATCTTGCAGATGAGAACAAGTATATCGATCCGGATATGTATGAGAGTGAACTGGGACTGGACAGCGAGTCTGTTATTATAGCAGATGTGCATCCTAATACTGATCCGGGATGGGTTAAGCGAATGCTGAACCTGGCATTGAAGACCCAGGCTAAGATATTGTTCATGAAACCTTTTGTGAATGCTACGGGTGTTGACCTGCTGTGCAAAGGTACCGGACAGAAAGGCATTTCTGAGATCATGGACGGTATCAATGAAGGCAGTATAAAGACGCTGGTCACTCTTGACAGCGATCCGATCGAACTGATGCCTGATAGCGATGCTGCGGCTGAGACTTTGAAGAAGCTGGATAACCTGATAGTGATTTCTTCCAGGGATAGTCCTGTGAACAAAATGGCCAACATCGTGATAGCTACTGAACCCTTGTGTGCAAAGGCGGGCAGTTTCATGAATGTGGAAGGACTGCTGCTGAACAATTCCGGTGAGAGTACTACGGGTATTGATGCGATGTCTACTCTGAAACAGAACCTTGGCGGTGAGGCTATGGATTACCAGGACCTCCATAATAATGTGCTTGAAAGTATAGTCCAGAAATATACAAAGCCCAACTACAAGGAGCTTGCGTGTGAGGTCCTGGATATCGGGCCTGTAGAGGAAAAGGGCAACCTGATATATTTGTACAATCCGTTCATGTGGTTCGACCAGTCCGATGATAACGACTTCGTGATGGTCAATATGAACATGGTCAATAAGCTGGGCCTTAGCAAGGGCGGTATGATCGCACTGACTTCGGATGCGGGTACTGTGAATATGCGTTACAGGGTAGAGGATATGCCTGACGGGCTGATCCTGACTGCTAAGAAATTACCTGTGGCGACCGAATGGACCACTATTGTTTCCACGGAGGCGGTGTAAATGGTTGAGCTTGATAAGGAACAGGAAAAGTTGTTTGTGAATGAGATGATGGAGGCAAATGAGTTAAAGGGTGCTTCCAAGAAGCGGCTCATTAAGTTTTTGGGTGCTAAGTATGACTGGGATAAGCATAGAGTCCAGTTCAGGCTGACACGGGCGCTTATTGCTGAGCGGTACGCTGCGAGTAGTCATTAATTTAAGAGGGCAGCTGCCCTCTTGTTCTTCTTTTTTTAAAGCATGTAGGAATGTATAAACGCATTTGTTTATTTTACTACTGGAATTATATTACTCTGCATGTATAATTTAGAAATAGCGATAACAACCATAGAGGATACAGATAGAATTTAAGGCTGTGGAAAAGTCATCTCTATGTTCTCTCTGGCAGGAAGTTACAAAAAATACAGAGTAATCCAGCTGTTTATTGATACAATATATACAATAGATGGAACGTTAAGATATAGAGGATCGAGTTATTTATACTGTGGAAGGTATAATATATGGATATGTATTTATCAAAGAGTCTTCCAAGAGTTTTAGTACCGAAATATTACAATAGTGTTGATAACCTTATTGAGGATGCATTCAGAGCACTTTTAAATTTGAAGCCGGGTTTGAAGGTTGAGGTAGCTATTGAGCTTTATTTTAAAGAGGAAGTTTCACTTTCAAGAGCTGCTGAAATAGCTGGCATGGATATAGAAGGTTTTAAGGAAATATTAAAAATGAGGGGATTAAAGGTTGCAAGTTATATTGGCTCAAAAGAAGATATCGAAAGTGGATTACGGTTGATATGATTGCTCATACTTGATACTGATATTGCCAGTGCGTTTGCAAAGGCAGGACACTTTGATATGCTGACACAGCTCTTTAGAAATGTCGGAATAACACCGATGGTTTACGAAGAGCTACAGATTCCTTTGATGTACGGATATGCATTTTCTAATGAGATATTTAATAAGGCAGAGTTGGTTACCATTTCAGAGGAGGAGCAAAGAGATTATCTGAAGCTCAGGGAAGAACACTCTAAAATCGGGAAGGGAGAAGTTGAAAGTATTGTTGTTTGCAGACAACGTGGTTTCTTATTTTCATCGTTTGACAAAAAAGCCGTGTCTATGGCAAAAGAATTTGGTGTTAACGTCATAACAGCGGGTGCAATCTTTAATGGATTTATGAAAAAAGGAATTGCAACTAAAAAAGAAGTCCTAAAGATTCTACAGGATATTGAAACGTCGGATAACCGTTTGCTTGAAATAGAGTTGTAGATTCAAATGAACCAAAAAGCATCAGGTAAACAGACTGTCCGATAATCCAAAATCCCGAGAAAAGGGAGGAATATCAGGGCTTTAAATTTGAAATGAAGGGACATAATTATTACTGGCGGTAATTGTTGGACAGCCTGTAAGATGCTTGAAAATATAGTCCTAAAATTTACAAAGCCCAACTACAAGGAGCTTGCCTGTGAGGTCCTGGATATCGGGCCTGTTGAGGAAAAAGGCAACCTGATATATTTGTACAATCCGTTCATGTGGTTCGACGAGCACGATGATAACGATTTTGTTATGATCAATATGAACATGGTTAATAAGCTGGGCCTGGGCAAGGGCGGTATGATCGCTCTGACCTCGGATGCGGGTACTATGAATATTCGTTACAGGGTTGATGATATGCCCGACGGGCTGATCCTGGCTGCTAAGAAATTACCTGTGGCGACTGGGTGGACCACTGTTGTTTCCACGGAGGCGGTGTAAATGGTTGAGCTTGATAAGGAACAGGAAAAGTTGTTTGTGAATGAGATGATGGAGGCAAATGAGTTAAAGGGTGCTTCCAAGAAGCGGCTCATTAAGTTTTTGGGTGCTAAGTATGACTGGGACAAGCATAGGGTCCAGTTCAGGCTGACACGGGCGCTTATTGCTGAGCGGTATGCGGCATCGAGTCATTAACGTATTGGCGAGGGGTGATTGTTAATAATCATCCCTTCAGTCAATTTTTTTTAGATTCAGGGACTTTTTTTGCTCCTGCCCTTTGGGCAGGTAATTCTTACACATCGGCTTTGCGGCTTACGCATGCCAAGCAATCTGGTTTCGCTGTGTTTTAGCTTCGCAACGAGTTGTAAAGTGGTAAAGGGGTAATACCAGCAATTCCCGGTCTCTTATTTTGTTTTAATCCAACCCATCTGGAATAATGCTGCCGTTCATAGTTGATTTTCCTTATGATGTGGCGAGTAGAAGCACGCAATATTAAAAAATATTTACGAAGAAATGAAATATCAAACCTTTGCTTGTATGCGTTTACAGTCATAACGGGAATTGCTGGGGTAATACAGCTATTTGAACATATCCTGTAGATCGAATGCGATATATCCCCGTTCCCATAAATCTGCCTAATTTTCATTTTTTTTTGCGATCAATCCAAAGTATTCCGAACGCTCATGTTTGTGCCATTTGACAGCGGTTGACTT
>Ga0255371_10018_pt1 | contig 26661 bp, 25 predicted proteins | sample ANMaggSSYBR01I12_FD_182097 | JGI IMG/M metagenome (GOLD analysis project Ga0255371, IMG submission 182097) | Sediment cell enrichment communities from methane seep in Santa Monica Basin, California, United Staets - ANME aggregate JGI... | ecosystem: Environmental > Aquatic > Marine > Cold seeps >...
TACTTCCAGGTAGCCCGGAACTTTTCAAGAGTTATAAAAATCAGGATTGGGGAAAAAGGCAATCAGATCTTGAACAAAATTCTCAGCCATTGACTTCAGGCTCCTTTTATCCTCCTCGCCTGGTTCCTGCCATTTGGCCAAGGCTCTAAAGAAGACGTTTCGTCCTTTTTTGTTCAACAAACATCCATCCTGATCATTAGTTGTAAAATGTTTCAAATTGAGAGAGCTATCAAGCAACTGGAGAACAAACCAGTCCACCTCCGGTCTCAACGGTTCGAGTATGTCCAGCGCTAGGCTTTCCCTGCCTGACTGGGGAGCGTGCAGAAATCCTAATGCCGGATCAAGCCCTTTTTGTAAGATAGCGCGTCGAACCTCTCCTCCAGTCATAACATAGCTGAGAGACAACAGAGCGTTAACAGGATCGCGCGGAGGCCGTCGGTTACGGCCGTGGAAATTCCATTTTTCAGGCAGGATTTTGGCAAAAGCTGTAAAATAGGCAGAAGCGGCAGCTCCCTCATGGCCCATGAGGCTGTTTCGGCCATCAGCTTTTCGTAAGCCTTCGCGACAGCTTTTGATCTGTGCACAAATTGACTCTAATTCAGAATTGCCGTTTTTTAACTTTCTTACAACTCCTTCTTGCGCCGCCAGCTTCTTATCCAAAAGCCATTGACCAATTGACAGAGAACATTTATCGTCTTGCGCTGCCATGTGTTGGGATATTCTGGTCGTAATTGTAGCGGATAATCCGGCGCCCATGTGGGCTGATACTCCTCCCCCGCGTGATGGCAGCAGGATTGCCGGTATATTTTGTTCAGCCAGAGCCCTCCATACATCACATGATACCATGGGGCTTCCTATCAGTATAACCCTTGCTACCATTCCCAGTGGAATTCTTTCGGGAGGTCCATCAGGCCGGTCCACGCGAATTGATTTTGATTCCATGCGCACAACCAGTTCTTTACGATCCAGAATTACCGTCAGGTCAGACACGTTTCTTCCTCCCAGGATTCATAGACCCAATAAACGTTTCCAAAAGCTCTTTTTTCGCTTTTTCCGGGTTTTGCTTTTGAAATCTTCTCCTTTTGCTCCAAAGTGCAAAACTGGAAAATCAGCCAGCGGGTTCGGGCCGTTTGTCCAGATCTTGCTGGGATGCATTATGGGATATGCCCTGAGATCATCTTCGCGAAGCGCCATTATGGATGCAATGCGATCAAGGAGTTTATTGACGCAAGATTCGGTTCCTTGTACAAGAAAGAGAGATTTTTGAACAGCAAGTCCCTCACTTTTGAGCTTCCTGTGAATTTTTGACAGACGACTCGGATTTGCTATATCATAAGCCACGAGATACCAACCCTTGCGTTTCATAACACCTCATCCGACATGCCAGAGTTTGCGGCTGATACTGTTCTTGCCAATCCCTCTGTAAAGTACGGGACGATGAGTTTCCAGCCAGACCATCAACAACCGGTCAGTCTTTTTATTCAGGGGTTCGCTCAATTGCAGAAAAAGTTCTTCTGCCTGGCGCATTTTCAGCCGGCATTCATGCACTGATTTCTGCCCGCCCAACCGCCATTCCTTGAGTATCTTGTAAATTTTTGCTCTGATTTTATTTTTGCTGATATCATAGGCAACAACAATGGGTCTATGAATACTCATGCTCACCCCTTTTAATCCGCAGATCACGCAGATTACACAGATTTTCGTGGGTTATTGGGTTGAATTCCCCGAAGCTTATTTCGTTGTGAGAATCAGATACGCGATACCCCGTAGCTTGTTGCGGGGGTAGTTCATTTTGCAAATGCTTTTGCTGCTCTGAGTTTCGGGAGTTTTCGTCCCAGGAATTGAACATTCGGACCGCATTGGACAGTGCGTGTTTTTTGCTCGTTCAGCATCAATCCCAATCGCTTTAGACTCTTGCCCACATAAGTATATGCTTTTATTGCGGCGGCCCTGGATTTTGCAAAGACCAGAAAGTCATCGGCAAAACGTACAAACGGAAGGTTTTTTGCCGACATGTCATTGTCCCACGAAGTCAGATAAACATTACACAAAAAGGGAGAGAGAACCGCTCCCTGGGGAATCCCTTTAGGAGCGGACAAAAACCCTCTTTTTGCGGTTCCAGCGTCAAGCCAGCGTATTATCAATGCTATCATTTCTCGATCAGTAATAATGGATTTCAAAATTTTGATAAGCGGCTTGTGGGGAATGTTGTCGAAATAACTTTTAATATCGGCATCAACTACCCAACTTAAACCACACAGCATATATTCCCGCACTCTGGATAAAACCATGTCAATGGTTCGTCCCGGACGATAACCAAAACTGTCATGATGAAAAATTTTATCTCCGATCGGCTCTATTACAGTCAAAACAGCTCGTTGAGCCACCTTGTCCCTTAACGTATTGGCCGATATGATTCGTTGTCCGCCATCGCCTTTGTTTACGGGAAAAAAGCGTACCGGATCAGGAAGATAAGCGCCGGTTCTTAGTTCATTTGCCAATTTGATAAGGTGGAAGACAAGATTCGATTCCATCTCCCTGCGAGATAACCCAGTCGTCCAGATAGCCTTATCATTCTGGAATCTTTTCCATGCCGAGTTCAGGATTTCGGGTGATGCTGCTTTTTCTAAAAGGTTGGACATGTAGCCACCTTTTTGTTGTAATGTAATGTAATTTCATCTTCATCCATTAGTTATAATAATACAATATTATCGAGTAAATTGCGTCTGGATCAAAAATAATTTCTTACATTACAGTTCTGGGGCATCCTTCCAACTCCCGTCCACGCCGAAATGTCAGAGGTAGAATTTTTTGTACCATTACATTACAGTTCTGGGGCATCCTTCCAACGCTCGCGGTTTACGCGGACGGCGACAAAAGGTATCGTACCATTACATTACAGTTCTGGGGCATCCTTCCAACGAGTTTCGTCGTCGCGGCCGTCCTCTTCTTTCTGTACCATTACATTACAGTTCTGGGGCATCCTTCCAACGCCGCGAGTTTCGTCGTCGCGGCGGTTCTGTTGTACCATTACATTACAGTTCTGGGGCATCCTTCCAACAACGGCGTCACGCTCAAGCCGCCCACATTGGCAAAAGTACCATTACATTACAGTTCTGGGGCATCCTTCCAACGGAACAAGTGATCAGTTGTTTGCGTATTGGGGTACCATTACATTACAGTTCTGGGGCATCCTTCCAACCCATTAAACTCTCCCAAGTAAAGGTGTGCTTGAGGTACCATTACATTACAGTTCTGGGGCATCCTTCCAACCCTTACGTTTTGAAAACGTAATTCGCAGAATGCTCCCAACTTACTCAAATTATACATTAAACATGCTATGCTGTTATATAGCATTTTGACTTGCTCCCAACGACGTCGATTAGGATGCCCCATGCACAACCTGTTGATATTACGCCAGATAAAGCTAACTTTTTCTCTTTGTTGCCATCTTAAAAAATGCTTTGCGAAAAATAATATATTATTTCAGATAGTTATCCTTTTTAGTCCGAGGAGTGGATTGTTATGTTTTAAGTCAATTTCCTGATTATATGTTTAGCAAGATATTCTTTGATTTCACGGTGCCGTGGAACAGGTTGAGATAATTTTGTAGTTGGATTGTGGTACCAATCATATTTTTCACCATGACGGAGCAGAATACAACCCATCATCTTCAGCTTTGATATTAAATCTCGCTTTTTCATGCGACAGCCAACTCAGCAACATGCCGTACAGAAGGAATAGCGCCGCTACCAAGTTCCTGGTAAATATCTTTAAGATTCTCCAGAAGTTCTTCCATGCTTTCTCCTTGAGTCATATAGTCAGGATATTCTTCAAGATACCCGAGCCACATTTCACCATCTTGCCAATACGTATATTTTAGTAGCATCATAAACTTATCCTTTGATTTGTTTATAATTGAGTTCCTGTTCCGCTGATTCATTTTGCGAACCCCTTGCTGTCCGTTTATATCCAGAACTTCCACGGAGTTTGAAGGAGTTCTTTCCGCTTTCTTTCCTTCATATAATAAGGATTTGGCTCGTTGGTCGTGGGATCCTTTTCCCTCACAAAATTAGTAAATCCAGGTATATTTCTATTCTTGCTTTCAAGCTCCGGATAGCAAACTCTGCCTTTTAGTTCACCTTCTATCGGAAAATATAATACCTTGCGCAAATTATCCAGAATATCAGCTCCATTATCCGGAAGTTTGTTTAAGCCTTTTGTGATAATATCCAGCTTGGTCTTGCCAATTTCCGGCAAAATATTCAAATCTGTTACAGAAATGGATACACTTCCAAAACCAAAAGCCTTTGCCATCCCCAGTTTATGAGCAAGTCCCTCCTCCAGTTCCAGTGCATATAACAACTGACCAAGCTCCCACTCCCGCAAATTGTGGTAATTGATCGTAAATTCAAATTCATTGTCTTTTCCAAGCGCTTCAATTGTACGGTTATTCTTGCTAATTTTTAATTTTTCAGATGATTTGGTATTTGGCTGATTTTTCTTCAGCATTTCCACTGTGTTCGGATGATGCACATAAAATTTTCTTCCCGGAATTTCTGAATGTTCCTCCGGCATTGACCATGTTGGTCTTGGCTTTTCCAGCAATGGAAGGGTGAATCCTTTTCCTTTTTTACCATTATCAGGAATTAACCAGTTGGGAGTACTTGTTTTCAGTTCTGCTATCCCAAAACTGACACGTCCCTTGTAATACGGTGTTCCAAAAAGATGACATGCAGGGCAAAGTCCCTGCGGATGAGGAGTAAAATATTCATCAACAGCTTTACAGGTTTCAGGACACTCATCACAGTTATCATGGCAGATATGCGTACAAGGTTTCAATGATTTGTTATGAAATTTGTTCACAAGCGGTTGTTCGCTTACAATTCTGGATATCCTGACAGGAGCAATATCCTTTATTTTATTATCAGCCAGACGAAAAAACACAAGAGTGCCATGAAGACCGCCTTCCTCAACTTTATCGGGATTAGGAAGAATAGTTTGAAAAATTTTTGGAACTTCATTCCGTTTGGCATTTTCTTTATACTCTTCCAGCAGTTGTTTGTATCTGCGAATGGTTGATTTCGGAATTTCACGAAAATCCTGGTTACCGTTGTGTTTTTTCAGGAAGATACGCTCGCACCGTTTATCCACAATATATAGAAATTTTCCATCTTCTGCCGCATAATATGGCACCATCTTATCTTTGGGATCGCTGCCCCTGTATGTTGATGTCGTGCCATCGCAACGCACGTTGTTATGCATGGGCAATGTCAGTTTGCCGGGCAGTTTTTCAATATTTGCAGGTTTGTTTTCATTATCTAATGAGGCAAGTTCTTTTTTTTCCATTTTATTGAATCCGGTAAACTGAAAATAACCATCAATATCTCCTTTGAAAAAATCAGTGACAATAAAATCAACTCCATGCGGCGCTTCATATACTGGTCGGCATTTTTTATCTTTATCTTTAAACACTGTGGCTAATTGATCTATAATTTTATCAGAGCTATTTCGCATCTTTTTAGAGGCTTTAGTAATATTGTTATGATTTTTTAACAATTCAGGATCTTCATAAACAGGCACACGTGGGAGGATACGATCATCCTGAAATCGTACCCCATCTCTTCTTGTTTTAATCCCGCCGGTTAATTCTTCTATTCTGTATGTTTTGTTTTCTTTGTCATATATTATCCTGCCAGGCTTAAATTCCTTTAGAAGACTTGGCTCTGCTTTCATTCGCCAGGAGAGTTTTTTGCCTGAATCCATGATTCTAAAACAGGAATGTGTAAGTGTTTCAAATATATGAGAAACCATACCACGAAGAGAAGAGCCGGGAATTGCCGGTGTATCGTTAATACGAAAAAAACCGTAGTTTTTGTGATAGTTGCCTCCTCCCTGATCATATTCAGGCATATTGAAATAGTTAGCTTCAGTATCAGCAACAAAAACCGGTCCAAGTGTTTTTAATTTACATGTAATGGTTCCGCTGTGAAGTTGATTTTTGTCAGCATCACATTTTTCCACATGTGATACCGGAGAAAAAATGCGTTTGACCGGTCTTTCCGGCGGTTCCAAAAAATAGTGAGGATAGTATCTATGATTATCATCAAAATTTATTTCCGGCTTTTTACCTTTATATTTTCCATTACAGTTTATGGATATCCTTCTTGATTCCTGAAGGTTGAGCCATGGAATTTCATGCTCCAGAGTGAGTGAACCTTTTTTAATGCGGCCATAACCAATTGAATTCAGACCTCCGAGATTGATAAGGCCGTTTTTAAAATCGGAAAGCATGGATTGAAATGCTTCCTGTTCAGATTCTTTAAAATCGCCCCTGAGCCAGATAGCCCCTTTTAAATCAAGCGGATTTTCTGATGAAGCAGCAAGAGGATAGTCATCATACTTCAGTTTATCCACACCTCCGCCTGTAAACCTGTCAATTGCCACATGGTCCATTTTCTTTTCTTGCGCAGGTTCCTGAACCTCGGCATCTTCAAAAATCAGCTTGCCTCTCTGATGAACATTGCCAAACAATCTGCATTGCAGGCAATCACATTCTTCATGGTCCAGTTCAAAAATTCTATAATTTCCAGGATCGTTTCGCATTAAAAGATGCCGAAATATTCCCTTAAGGCTTTCACCTTTAACCATGTAAACAGGTCTATCGCTGTTAATTACTTTTTTTCGGATCATAACAGCATCCGGATTTCTATTGTCCCTCATGGCTGTTATTGGATCTTTTGTCAGCAGAGGAGATTCAATTTTAAAGTTATATTTAATTTTTTTGTATTGTGAGATAGAAATTGGAAAATCTGTTTTATATTTTAAATCCTCAGACCATTGTTCCGGCTCACCAATAATATTTTCAATCTCTTCAGCAGTATTGCCGTAAAATCCATGATGAAGCATAAAAGGGAGCATCGTTTCCTTATCATTCATTTCAAGTGGAAAAATTTTAAAATCTGAAAGCTTGAACCTGCCAAAACCAATACCGGTATTTCCTCCGAGAAATAAATGCCCTTTGTTCCAGTTATCAAAAACCTGCCAGAGATATGGATTCATACTTTTTGTGGACATATCCAGAATTATGCGAAACGGAAAACACATGCCTTGATAACCGCACTCCAAATCAAATAATGCGCCTTCCTCTACCGTACAAGTATGGGGATTAATACGAATCCGGTGGCGTACTTCAGGCGGTAAATCGCAGGAACTGATTGCGTCCTGAACTACAACGGTCTGCATAATACAGCATACTTCACATGTGCAGAGCTCACCACCTATTATTGTAGGGTGTGGTCTTTTGTTCATTGCTGCAAACAAATCCCTTCTCAGCACACCGCGTATGGTTGAACACGGGATGCGGAACCGGTTGTCTTGGGTCAGTAAAACATGGCTGCTTGTGTGTGTGGCAGATGATACAGTTCCTATGGAAAACGGTGTTTGAGCTGTCAATTTACCATCAAAAATCCATAGATCGGAATTTACAGCAGCTTTTGTTATATATCTTTCAGATTCCGGTTTTTTAAATTCATTTACAGATGATGGAATTCCTAAAAATTCTGTTTCTCCAAGAAGACGGGTTTTTACAGGCTCTTTCGGATCTATTTCTTTAGAAGCATTGTATAAAGCATATCCCAGTTGTTCGCAGAACTCGCGCCAAATATTTTTTCCTTGCTTCTCAATAGGCTCCGCTTCATTTTTAAGGATTTCTCTTATGCTTCTATATGTACTTTGCGGTTTCAAATCCCATAATGACTTGCGGTCTTTTCCTTCTTCTACCGGCAATAAATCCAGCTTGTTATATGAAAGCCCTCGAAGATCTCTCACAGCATCCGCCAGCTTTCGTAAAGTCTGCTCCTTATGTGCTGTTCCCAATAATTCTGATATCTCTTTTGCCGTTTTTTGAAACTGTTCAGGTTCAATCCATTCTTTTATATTTTTTTGCCGGTTTGTCCTGATGTCAGGATAATCAAGTTTTATTTCTTCCTTATAACCCCAGAATGAACGGGCAAGAGTTTCCTGCGTTTTTCGTGGCACGAGTTCCACCCTGCATATCGCTCCAGCCAGAACTGTCACAAGAAAAAGACCGGCGGCAATTAACTGGGATATTTTTTCAGCGACTTCATTTTTCACGGCCTCATTTATTGAAATTTCACCCTCGAACCGGTTGCATACACAAGGATCAATTTCCCACACATTCATATAATCTTTTGCTTTTCCACTTTCAAAATCCACGCGATTGACAACGCGGCGTTTTGCTGTTTCTGACCAGATATATTTTTTTCTTTTATTTTCGTTTTTTGAATCTGAATATAAATTTGAAAAATGGACTGAAAACATGGATAGATCGTTTTTAGCCGCTTTAGCCTTCTTTTCTTTTCTATTATTTTTACTATTACGGTCAAGAAGCAGGCATAACGGACACGTTTTGCAAATCTCCTTATTGTTTTTATCTTTAATTGGTTTAAACTTTTTTCGGATAAATGCAAGTTCAGAAGCATCAGAAGTCTTATCCATCCCAAGACAGCAGTCAAAGGGATCGTGGTGTATCAGCAGCCTCTCAAGCTGATTATAAAGAGCTGAACGAAAGTTTGTCCCAGTAATATAAGGTCTTCCTTCTTCTTTGGTTTTATCCAGCATGTGCCATTTGGCATACTTTCCGCCACGCATGTAAAATCGGTTAAATTCCCTTTCATTTTCTTCTTTCCATGGAACAATGCGGTATGGAGTTAAAAATGTCAGTTGCACTGTAAATTGCTTCATATTATCCTCACAAAATGCCAGTTTTTATACAGATTATTCATCAGGAAAACCCATCACACGGTAAACTGCAATATCTTCAATTTGTTCATTATTGGCAAACCATTGTCGCTGAGTATTCTGAAGAACCTGATAAAGCGCCCCGCCAGGAGTTTGTTTTATTTTACTAATCAATTCCAGTGATTTGTCTTCTTTGCACTCATACAGAGTCCCCAGAACAGAGCGTGCGTCTTTTGTTAGAAAAGCATTTGCAAGGGACAAATGCTCGTCTGCAAGCCCCATATCCCCTGGAGCCAGATCAGTTTCACATGCTGTCAGAATAATATCAGCGCCAGACAGTTTGCCTGTTTCAATATTTTTCAGAATCATTTGATGAGTAAGATCGGATTTGTTCATAATCAAGCTTGACTGATAAGGATTGTTTGGGTCATGTTTGCCATGAGAATACATAACCAGCAGTTTGGGAGGAGATTCACAGGTTTTTATTGTGTTGATGATATCATCTGCTGAATTATTGACTGTTTGATTATTGTTCCACTTGCTGCTGCAAAATATAGATGGTGTTGTATCCCAGTTCTGCCAGTTGCTGAATGCATAAACCCCGGAATTGACAACTTCCTGTTTTTTCAGCGGAGATAGAGACCATGATGGTAAATAAACACAGGTCATAACTTCAAATAGAAATTTTGTTTCTCCGTTTTTCTTCACTTTTGCGGCATGCAAGGGAACAAGGTGCAGAAAACCATGCGGGATAAAAAGAACACCGGAGGCTTTATCATTCAACCAGCAAAAAATGTCTTTAAAACAATCACCGAATTCCTCACATAGTTTTTCAAAAGAATCTTTTTTTTCTACATCTGTATTCCAGCGAACATACTTCTTCCACAAATTTTCTGCTGAAAAAGTAAACTTTTCACAGCATTGGTCAGTAAAAACAAAAGCATAAGCTTGTTTATCTTCGCAAACATAGAAATGCACAGATCCCCAGTCATCAGGCATGTCTTGTAAATTACGTATTTTTTCAGGAACTGACATGGGTAGTTTGTTTAGTATATCCAGACCAGCCTGATAATTTTCTATAGCAAAACAGGTTTCAGCTTCGATCATTATTTCGATACGTTTACGATCCTCATTCGATGTATTTGAGGAATGTAAACGAGTTTCCATGTTTTTCAGTTTAACTGTAGGTCGATTTTTCTGGGAATCTACAATTTCTGCACATTTGCGTACATTCTTACATTTATATGCAGCCCTGACAGCCAGATCATAAAGCTTACGGTGTCTTGCCCAGTACCACCTGACCTGAACGCTCAACCTCAGTTTTTGCGCCATATTCTCACATTGTGCCCATGCCTGTATTGCGGATTCTTCCCAGCAGTCGTTCATTCTGCTGTCTGCGGCCGCTGTTTCTATAAGCTTTACTGTTTCATCCCACAGCGGATCAGAGAATGGAACATTCAATTTTTTAACCGATTCTTCCAGATATTTATTAAACATGGAAATATTATGTCGATACGCTGCCTTTGCCTGATATAATGGCAACTGCCGGGACTTACTCTGTGTTATTTTTAAAAGAAATTTGCTTTTATTGGCCATTCCTGCATCTTCAGCAATATCGCACACTCTCCAGTGTATCAGATTGTTTTCATCAAGCTTTTTGGTATTTTTGAAAAAACATTCAAGCTGATGTTTTAGCCAGGAATCATCCACAAAAGGTTGCCATCTTTTTATTTCCAGAACAATCTCAATTTTAAGATTATCCACAACCTGATTTTGCTGTTTATCCCAGTGCAAAAAATCATCATCAATATCGGAAATATCCGGAAAAGAAGTTTTTTTAACCCATTCCCACCCCTTTTTTAATGCTTCGAGTTTTTTTTCAGGTATGGAAGAGCCTTTTGGCAGGGCAAGGCGTGATCTGAACAAATAACATTTTGCAATGAAAGCATATATCTCATGTGCAGGTGGATTAGAAAACCTCCATATCTTATCGCTATCACAGCGGCCTATAACAAGGTCCAGCGCTTTTTCCACAAGACGGTGACGGTCGGTATATCTTGCAACATTATTTTTTTTGACTTCATCCAATAAATTTTCCGCACGCTTAAAGCTTAATTCAGCTAATTGTGCATCAATTTCTGCCCGATTTTTTTTAAGTTGAAAACACAATTCTTCAGAAGGCTCAAACGCAAAAGGTGGCAGAATCGAGCCCCAATCCATTTCATTCCATGCCTTGAACATTGTGCCCAGGCAAACCCATTCTTTTTTTCTCTCAAGCTGCTTTAGATCAGACCGGATTGTTTTTCCAACTTCATTTAACTGCTCTCTGCGATTATTGGGATCAACGCATGGATCAATTTCATTGAAATAGCCTTTTAAATTTGCATATACGTCAGCAGGCATGCTTATACGCCTCCTTTTTTACTATTTTGAAGGATTTTTTTTAGAAGCTCCATAAATCAGCCAGATAATATTATCGTTTTCATTCGGCATAGACGCCATATCAGGAGATTTTCCAAACAGTTGCGAAACTTTCTTGATTATTTCTTCCGGTGCAATGCAGAGAAAAATCATTTGAGCGCCTTTATTTACACTGTACTTAATCTTTGGATTTGTCTTAATGTTGCCTTTTTCCATACTGTCGGAAAGAATTTCCCCTTTATCGTCTAATGTATAAGCAAAATAATCCCAGGAAGAACTATCAATAAAATCGGCCATACTGCTATAGATTTTTCTCTGTTCTGTATTCATTGATTGAATAACTGGCTTCTTCTTCATAAGTGCGCTTGGTAAAAGATCAATTCTTTTATTCTGATGTTCAGATACGTTAAGAGGTATATAGAAAATATTTGTTTCAGGTCTTGATTGGCCGGCTCCCTGCCAAAGGACTAGTCCTTTCTTTTTATAAATATGCTGTATCACATTGCTGACAACACCTTTAGCTATCAACCATTGGAAATGGTTTTGTGCAATGGTCTTGATATGTATATAAGGCATGAGCAATGCTAAAACATCATTTTCAGCAATAATCTCCATTGTTGCTTTCGCTGTGGCTACCTCGTAAGCTTTATCATGTAATACAGATTCCACGGCTCCCTGAAGAAAAACTTTACGAGGATCTTTCCCATCAATTTCCTGATAAATATTATTATAGTTTAGTTTTGTAAATTTTTCATTTTGGTTGTTATTAATAATATTTATAAATTGGTCCCTGTTAATGTACGAATCAAAACGAACTAATAACGCTCCATTAGCGTATTGTTTCCATGAGCAAAAAAGGGCTCCATTGAGATCTTTATTATGAAGTGGCAAAGCAAGATGATTTTCAGGATCATTTCGCACACCCCAGAACTTGATTTTTGAATCAGAAATATGAAGGCTGTATTGTTTATTGGCAACAAGAATCATGGGTGTATCAGACTGGCTTCCGCTCTCAAGACTTGACGAAAGCTGCCAATCTTTTTTGTAAATACTATCCAGTTCTTCCTTGGAGAACTTATAAGTATTGTCAGAAAGTGTGGCAAAACATTTATTTTTAATAAATCTGAGCAGTACTTCCAGGGCAAGCGCTGCCTTAAAAAAATATGTCAGAGCTACGGATGAATTTTCATCATAGCTTTTCTCAATATCATTATAAATCCTTTCGGTTGTCCGTGGTGACAATATTTCCCTGAAATAGACATGCTCTTCATGGTCAGGATGAAGTTTTGATATATCACTAAGAAATTGATAATATTGATTTCGCGGTAAATGAAAAAACTTTTCTAAAAGTCCTGCAATGTCATCGGACAGATGATAAAAATATTTCTTATTCTCGGAATTAAATTTATTTAAAAATAGTTTACTTTTAGCTTCAAATTTCAACAATAAACTATTAAAATTTGCCCTATTGATAATTTCTTTAAAATGTTCTGCCCCTATTAAAACTGCTGATATATCAAAACCGCTCATTATTAAATCAAGACAGTTTTCTCTTAAATCCTCCAAGGAATCTTCCCATAGATATTCTTGCTCAAGATTTGTTGTCCACAAAGGAGGGGCTGGGAAATTTTTGGCTGTTTGCACATAATGTTCAATTACAGAATCAAGATATGAAAAATTCATAAATGCTGAAGGAATCATATTTGTTTCAGTCAAATTGGATTTTGTAAAACAGTCTTTAATATCTTGAATTACCTCACTGTCTAATTCGATGCCAAGCATATACATATAGCCGGCATCTCTTAATATATTAAATAGATACCTGGAATCTATCGGAGTATCCATATTTTTTTTTACAAACTCAACATAACTAAGCAATGTAGAATAATAGCTTTTCCCTTTTGTATTAGCGAGTTGTTTTAATAGTTTTTCTTTAAATTTCTTCTCAGAATTTCCCATAGCTTATCCTTCTTTGAAACTTGCCCTCTTGTGGGCTTGATATATTTTCATAATATTCTGTGTAACTGGCTAAACTAATATAAGCGCCAAAATCCTATATTTTTGCGTTGTTAAGAAAAATTTATCATTTCTAACCAGTTAACCGGATGACAATGAATAACATCTACATCATTGCGGTCTTTTTTTCTGAAATCTTCATATATAATGTTTTCTGCTAATTTCTTTTCCGCTGCTGTTCCAATACCGTGTACTGTTTTGATTTGATATATAATTGAGTGATTTTCAGGTGTTTGTCTGATTTTATGAATCCTATTGTTCTGTATAATTTTAAATTTCAGAATATAGACGTTTTTTTCTTGAAAGTGTTCATTCGTATTCTTATTACATATCGCATAAGCCAACATAACATCATTTCCTCGCCACTTCATGTGAACATGCCTTCTTGAAAAATTTAATGTATTGTCAAGTATTAATCCGCGTTTGTAATATTTGTGTATTTTTGAATCTTGCACTGTATCAGAAATCCATCCGCGAATTCTGGCAAGAAATGTGTTCAAAGGATCGTTAAACAGTTCAACACACTTTTTAAAGGTTGAACCACCATGCTCTTGCGAACAACGATGGCAATCTTGTTTTTTGAGAAACTTTTTATTAAAACGTTCTTTATCGTTTATATATTCTTCCGGTTTAAATCCCCACCTTTTGCATTTAACTTCACTTAGAAACGAATCCCAGTATTTTTTAATTTCATCTTTATCCATTTTTCCTTCCAGGACAGGTGGCTGTTTCGAAGGATATTGATACCAATTGTCAATAAAAGCATGCCTTATCAAATGCCATTGGAGCTTTTCCAAAGTATCAAAAAACAGTAAGTACAGGTATCGCTCTGCATAAGGGTCATGTTTTATTGTCATAGGTTTTAATAATGATTTTAGATCAACAATTTTATATCCATCATTTGTAAGTTGAAACTTTACAGGAATACCACCAATTTTGCTGGTTATTGTTTTACTCATTACAATCCTTTTTTACTTTTGTTATATATAGATACCTTTCTTTTTTTAATGCATCGATCCCGTCTATTTTTTCTTCTGCTTTTTTAGTGGTTTTATATTTTATGGTTTTAACATCTTCAATCCCCAGACCTTCAATTTTTGCTATCTGACCAAAGGATTTTATTTCAAAATCAAAAAGTTCGTTTCCCTGTATATGACTAATGCCTACGTCCGCCCCCATTTCTTTTTGCGCAATAGTATCATGATCCATCGAAAGAAGATAAATACCCCACAATATTTCTTTTTTTCCCAAAATGACCGGAGCAGTATTTTTATTATAATCGCTTTTAGCCCTTATACCTTTTGATAATAAACAAAGCGCCTCACGTGACTGGCAATTAAAATAGACCGAGTTGATCTCGTTTGATTTCATCATAATAATAAAAGGGGGCAGCAGAGCCGCATGTGGGAGCCATCTCATAATCGTTGCATCATGCACAATGAGTTCCTGTGCAATAGTTTTTTGAATTGCCCCTGAGCATCTTCGCAACCACGAATAGAAATAGCCTATGCAAACAGGTTTTTTAGGAGTGCCCGCCTTATCTTCAATCTCTTTTTCCCACACAGGTGGATCGTCGGGTTTCCAGAAAAAAGTCTTTTTCAGGTCTGATATTTCTATTTTAAGCGTACTGCGGCCTGAATAATGAAACTGATAAAATTCATCTGCTTGTTTTTGGTCTATGCTATAATCTGTATTTTTTGTACCCTCATCATCGTGTTCTCTTTGGCTGTCAATAGATGTCAATGAATAAGGTATTATGAGGTAAGGTTTTAATTTGTCTTTTATTTTGTTGATGCTGTCATAAACTTGGTCTTTATTGATTTTTTGCTCTAACTTATCTCTAACCCATTTTATAGCATCGTTTGCGTTATCTTTATTCCATTTTGCGGTGCTATCGGTATAACTATAGCAAGAAGAGCAATAAAGAACCCAGCAGGCAATATCTTGATCAGCATATTTTTTAAATAAAGGGATTATCGACCTCTTCATTTTTTTTTGTTTTATTTGTTCCTCAATAAAATCAAGCATCTCTTTTACATTTTTAAAATCTTTCTTTTTAAATTCAGTTACCGGTATTTTTACTTCCCCTAACTCAGTTTTTATATCAGCTTTTATTGTTTTAATGTTTGCTAAAATTTCATCACAAGAAATTTTAATTGATAAGTTGTTTTTGATCCACCCAACCACATCCTTTGCATTATACCTGTCCCATCTTTCGGATGTATCTGTATACGAATCACATGACGCACAATAAATTGCCCAGCATGCTATTTGATAATCTTTAAATTCACATAATAAATCATAAGCGTCCTTAGATAATGCTGCTCTACATGATTTAGAGATCTCATTCATACTTAAATATTTTTTCCCTGCTAACATATTTCTTAGACTACCTGTTACTTTTGTTGAATTGATTGCGGTATTTCTTGCAAATTTCTTAAGATTAACGATTTCGGGTCTTCTTGCCTCTTTACAGGAGGAATACTCAAATTGTTTTCTTAATAGTTTTATCTCATTTTCCCTGGCGGTTGTGTTTATCAAATTTTTTATAAATTTTATTTTTTTCTCGTCTTTTTTTTCTTGCCATGCCTTACAATCCAGAAATATTTGCAAACTTGGCTTATTATCAATCTTGTTGTAATTTGCTATAATTAACTGTATTTTTTCAATAATATCTATATAACAACTATGAGCTCTTTCCTTAAAATCAATTTCAGGTAAATTCGCAATTTTTTTACATCTATCTTTATTTTCCTTTTTTGAAAACTTGTCTTTCTCTGATATTTTGTATATCGTTTCAATTAATAAATTACTCAGTTCATCCAAGTCCTTTGTTCTATTATAGACAATATACTTTTCGATGGTTTTACCAATTTTATTCATTTTTTTACCGTTTCACCTATATTTTAACCTAACCATGAAGGTCGGAAATTCTATTTTAGAATAATAAATTTGTCCCAACACCTCGCTCCAAAACCGCCAACGCTTTTTCATAAGCATACATTTTATTCCGTTTTCTGCCGGTTATTTCCCTTACAATTCCCAATTGCACAAGCCTTTGCAATGCGCTTTGCACAGTGGGAAATGACATGTGAAGCTCTTGAGCAATTCGGGTTGGTGTAACAATGAGTTTTTTCATCAGGTTCTGATGGGTTCTTATCAATGAACCTGCTGATTTGCCTGCCGTACTTATTTCTTTACTGTCTTTGTCATCAGCAATTCTCATTATGAAATATTTAATGGAATTTCAAAAGGTTGTGAGTTTTAATTCAATTTACGCAAGTCGGTTTTTCTCTTGTTTTTGCAAATTTTCTATGTTTTTTGAAACATGACTAAAGCTTGCAAAAATTTACTAAGCTATCAACTGTTCGGAATAATAGAAAAATATTGTCAAATTCCATAATGAGAATTGCTGCTTTGTCATACAATTTTTTGATTGTATAGGAAATTATAAAATCAAAATCCCTTTAAAGTTAGTGAATATAAGCGTTCACGCTGTTTTTTTAATCCGCCTGAAGGGCGTTTTGTTCTTGCTTTGGCGGTTTCTACTGCCTCGCCTGCTGTTACACAAACACCTTTTAGAAAAAACATAATCCACTTTTCCCAATTTCCGTTCAGTCTGACTTCCTGCAATAAATCATAATATTCTTTCTGATATTTTTTTAAATACAGACTGAAATATAAAACAGGTTCGTGAAGAACTTTCTCACTGCATAAATAAAGCGTGATAAACAGACGCCCGACCCGACCATTGCCGTCAAGAAAAGGATGGATTGTTTCAAACTGTACATGGATCATGGCAACTTTAAATAAAACTGGAATATAGTATGATTTGTCATGGATGAATTTTTCCAGATTACTCATACATTCTAAAATGTTGTGAGGAGGCGCGGGCACAAATACGGCATTGCCTGGCCTCGTGCCGCCTATCCAGTTTTGAGATCTTCTGAATTCTCCAGGCTCTTTGTGCGCTCCCCTTCCGCTGGAAAGCAAGATTTTATGAATTTCTTTAAGCAGTCTTATTGAAATCGGAAAATTATCACTTTGGATACGTTTCAATCCATAATTTATTGCAGCTACGTAGTTTGACACCTCCTGAACATCATCAAGCGGTACTCCCGGCAATTCATCATTTTCAAATTTCAACAAGTCAGAAAGGGATGATTGTGTGCCTTCTATCTGTGAAGACAGTACAGCCTCTTTTCGGATATACTGATACAAAATAATAGATGAATCCGGCATGTTTATCGACAGGCTGTCGAGTTTTCCAATTGTCAGACTTGCTTGTTCAAGCAGTGCATGAAGTTTATCGCTTATGTGAAGGGGAGGTTTCGGAGGCAGAGGAAAGGGAATAAAGGCTTTAACCTTTTCGCCGGGAGTGGCTGTTATAAAATATTCTCCAGTGCAGGTACGTTTCATCTCAAACCTTATGGAACTGTATCAGTCTGACAGGATTTATGCAGTTGTTTAAATTATTTTAATAAAAGCCAAGGTTATTAAAATAATAGAAGATTTTTTAAATAAGCGCAATACTTATTTAAGGATGAACAAAATACGAGGGTTTGTATATTTTTATGAATATTTAAGTTCTCACGCAAAATTAAGAGATAGGCGGGATTAACATAAGGGAAGAGAAAAAAAGCCCAACAGAATTTTAGATAAATATTAAGGGGAAAAAATCACCATGAAAATTTTATGGGGCATTTATGTTATCATCGGGCTGGGAGCTTTTATTATTTCTTATTTGCTGGAAGGTTTTGTTTTTTCAAGGATTTCCGATATGTTTTTGATATCTTATTCGCTTGCTGCGGTTTTTGAAGGCGCGAAAATTATGACGATAGTTATGCATCGCTTCCAAACGGGAAAAAACAAAAATAAAATACCCCTGGTTTTCAAAGGTGGCGCAGCGATATTTAAATTAATATTATTTTTTGTTTCAATTTGGTGCTCTGTTGCGTTGTTAGCAACTTTCCTGGACAAACCAAATTTAAATAAAATTATACTGGCCGACAAAGAATTGATTGAAAACAGTTATCAGGAAAACAAGAAAAGTTTGCGCACGGAATTTAATGAAACACTGACAAATCTTGAGAATGAAGTTCGAACAACATACCAGAAGTATTACGCAAGGCTGGCTCGCTATTATGAACCGAGAATAGAAAAAGAAGAAAAACTAAGAGACTTTGAATTTAATAATATCATAAACAATATCAGAAAAGGCCCCAAGTGGAACGAACATAACAGAAAAATTAATTTGCTGACCAATGATTACCAGAAAAAAGAAAACGACTTGCAGATAGCAGAAACCGAAGAATTAAAATCCCGAAAAAAGGACATCGAAGAACATTTTTTTTCTAAGTTAAATAATTTACGCATAAAGAGGGAAAACTGTCTGGCTAATCTGGAACAGCATCTTAATAATGATTCCAGAGCCTGTAATCAAATGCTATTATCGCTGATTGGCACCTTGAAAAAAGGATTAGATATTAAAATCAGCTACGATTTTATTGTAATTCTCTTCGCAATAATTACTGCTTTTTTGCTTGAGGGCACCATATACATAGTCTTCAATTATCTTACTATTACCCATCAGGAAATATTCAGCATGAGGCAAGACCACTATGTCGCAATAGAGAAAATCAAATCAAACGCAAAAAATCAAATAAAAAAAGATAATATTAAATATGAAATGTTTAAGAACAGAGTCAAAAATCAGGTTCGAAATATTAAAGCCAATGTCTTCACGTTTAATAGAAATGCTCATCATGGTTGATATTGTCAGCCAAATTTAAGAAACGAAAAATAAACTCTATAAAGATGAAAAAAATGAAGAGATTTTTACATTTTTTTAAGGTCATAGCACGCAAAATAATATCATAAAGAGTATTTACTTAAATACTTTTCATTCGCTTAAAAAAATAAGAGTTTGTTTAATTTTATTCCCATATAAATCAATAGGTTATTCAAACGTTCCGATTTTTGCTTTAGCGAGCATGAAATGAGTTTAATTTTGATCACTCTGTCAAGGTTCAAACCCAGCAATAAGGATGTTTTCGTAACTCGATGATGTGGTTAAAAATTAGTTGAATTATGAGCATGGAGTCAGAAAAATACGACTGATATTGTAACTTGTTGATTTATAACAAGAATAAAATTAAACTAATAGTAATTTTTTTAAGCGAATGAAAAGTAAATAGAATACGATAAAAATTTATAAATATTTAAGTTCTTACGCAAAATTAAGAAATATGCGGCATTAACATAAGAAAAGAGAAAAAAGGCCAACAGAGTTTTAAATAAATATTATAGCTAATGTTTTCACGTTTATAAGAAATGGATAATATTGGTTCAGCCAAATTGCGGTAAAATAAACTCTATCAACTAAAAGGAGATAAGCATATGAATTCCGACACTAGTGTTGCAGACCCTAAAAATGCTGTACAAGTTACTGCTGAAAATGATTACAACACGACTATTATTATTGATAAACATCGCGCATTTTTACAGCGCCTGTTTCCCACCAAACTGCACCAGGCGCTTAATAAATCAGAATTAATACTGGCCAAGACGGAACTGGAGTTCAGGGAAAAAGCGCTGAAAATAGCAAAAGAATCTCAGTTTCAGTCCATAAAAGAAACATACACTGAGTTCCTTGTTACGAGTAAAGGTAAGATCAGAAAAGACAGGACGGTATTTTTCGCTAAACAGCTTCAGGAATTGGAAGTAGAGATTAACAAAATAACCAGTATATTTTATCAGCTCATCGAAGATCAGTACGCCAAGCTGGATAACATCAAAATACCTTTTTTAAAAGAAATGGAAGACAGGCGCATCGAAGAAAGTGCCGTACGATTCAATGATACAGTTGCCAAATTAATGTTGGATTTCAAAAACATTTTAAATGAAGAGATTATGTTAAACACTTAAAAACAAGGATTAGCCGCAAAAAGGCGCAAAACGCACAAAGAAAGGAAATGAAGAAAAGCGAGGATAACAAATGAAACAGCCGGTGAAAATAATTTTAATGGGTTTTATAGCATCCGCATTATTGAGTTGCGGTTATTTTTCAGGATCCGATTTAAAACTGCGTATTTTATTTGATGAAACAAAACAATTGCAGGTCGGCGCAAAGGTGGATTACGCACATTGTGATCAGACTGTAGGAATGGTAAAAAATGTTTCTTTATGTGAAAATGGCAAAACTGCCGTTGATTTGATTATATTTTCTCAATTCAAAGGACTGGTAAGATCAGGAGTAATGTTTGTAGTGGATTATCCTTTATTCAGCAAGGACACGACACGTATTCTGATGGATATTCTTTCAAAAGATATTGATAATCCTCATATTAAATCAGGCACAACTTTAAATGGAGTAACCTGGGTTTTTTATAAAATGGCAGTTGCGGCCGATGAGATAAGTCCGGTTGCGGATAGTGTTTTTGAGCTTTCAAAAACACTGCTGAATGAACTGGAGGTTTTTGTAAAATCTGATGATTTTGATCGTTTGCTGGAAGCCCTTGAGAAACAGGCAAAAATTATCTCCAGTTATACAATAGAACAAAAGCGTAGATTTGAAAGAGACATTCTCCCGGAAATTGAGAAGAAAATTAAAAATCATTATGAAAGATTAAAAACAATTTATAACCAGGAAGAGATTAAAAAACTTGAAAAGGAACTGAACGAATTAAAATACAGCCTGGATAGTTAACGGTTCAGCACCTTAGTACCATTACATTACAGTTCTGAGGCATCCTTCCAACCAATGGCATTCAGTTAAGGCATTTTAAGTATAAAATTATCCATATATTGCACACGCCTTCATTGCACTACACAATATGCAGCCCTTAAAATGCCATTTTTTGCTTAACTGAATGCCATTGTCCTTCCAACCCCCTTACATTTTTGATGGTGTAACTCAAGAATGCTCCCAACTTACTAAAACTATAGATTAAACATGCTAAGTTATCATATAACATTTTGACTTGCTCTCAATGATGTCGAACAAGATGCCCCTTACACAATCTGTTGATATTACAATAGAAAAGGCTAACTTTTTCTCTTTATCGTCATCTCAGAAATGCCCCATGAAAAATAATATATAATTTCAAGCACTTGTTTTTTGCAAAACCGGTTTTTTTCATAAAAGGATAAGCAAGAATGCTTTTTTTCGCTTTTTAACTGATTCAAGACGCAAATAAACTTACCTTTCTATATGAATATAAGTGTAAGGCAAAAAAGTCAAAATCAAAACAAAAAAATAATCGTCAAACTTTTACAATTACTAACGCAATAAAAAGTTAATAATTACATTATATAGAATATGAAAAGAAAAAACAGACTCATCATTCAAATCCAAAAAGGAGATGACTCATGAAAACCAACACTGCCTTGAAGTGCCGATTCCTTAAAAATGTATTGGATCATTTGCTCGGCGTTGTAGCGATAGTCTTGCTTTGCCTGTCCTTAACCGGATGCGCAACGACAAATGCAAAAACCAAAGCGCTTTCTCCGGAGTGTAAGTCTTTGGAAATCGTTCAACTTCGCTTCAAAAGACCGATTAAAGTAACGCCCCCTGAGAAAGATCCTGTCACGACAGATGAACACATCCGATGCGGTCTGTTTTATTTTGACCAGGAAAGGTTTGCGGCGGCTGCCAATGAGTTTGAAAAGGCACGAAAGAGAATTTCCGGGCGTCAAAATCCTCTGTATCGAGCGTGTCTGATGTCTGCTGCCGTATGTCATCTTTTGGCGGATAATAAGCCTGCCTTTATGCAGACCATTAAGGAGCTGAAATCCACCTACAACAGATATGAATTGATTGTGGTTAAAGACAGCGATAATCGCGTGAAAGTCCTTTATGAATTATACGACAAACTCATGAAAACCGGCAACTTCTAAGAAGGAGGTATGAAAATGAAAAAATATCAGCACATAGCTATCGCAGCACTCGTGGTTTTTGGATTTGTTTTGACGGCTCAGGCCAAGACAGTGACCGAAGGCACGCTTGATGTGGAACGTCTGGCTACCCAGATCTCCGATAACCTTGCAGACTACAGCCGGAAAAAGGATGAGCTGGTGGGTAACATTGCCTCGGTTCAGAAGGGCATACAAAAACTCAAAAAAGACTATGAAAAGGCTGAAAGTGTAAAGCAAAGGACAATGATAAAAGCCCGAACGCTGAAGGAGACCAGCCGGCTTCTGGACTTTTACAGCCAGTTTTACGCCCTTAATGTAGAAAAAGTGAAGGCGATTCTGCCGAAGCTCGAAAGGATGAAGTCGGCTGCCAAAAAGAGCGCATTGGGCAAGGCGGCAAGGAAGCTGCAAGACCCTGAATTTAAGCGGGAGATGAAATCCCTTTATGTAAATCTTTCCACTATGGCCCTCATGTTCAATAATCAGAATTCAAAAAAAGAGATAGCAAACCTTTTGAAAGAAAATGAGCTGCTTTATCGACAGGGACAAAAAGGAGTTAATGTCTTCGATAATATAGTAAAAAACGTCGACAAGGTGAGCGATTACCTGCGCTCCGTTTATGCCAGAACCATGCTTAGATCAAGAGTCTTGCAACACAAAAAGGCGCAAACAGAACTCGCCATTGAACTTATGCGCTATGTCCTGGCCTTAAAACCGATCCAGCAGACCATGCTGCAGATCAACCCTGAAGGTGTCATTGATGTGCCTGACATTGATTTCGAGGAATTTGTGGATCCATTACTTAGTGATAACCAGGAGGAAGATGGGGGAGAGGCTATATACACCGACCCTGATACAGATTCCATACTAACGGGCTTTCAGCAAAATGGCCCTGAATTTTTACGATAAGGAGGATATGTCATGAAAAAAATAGTCATTTTTTTAATCACTGTTGTTGCTGCGGTCATACTGGCTGCAGGGGGAGTCTGCGCAGACAATATCTTTTCAGCAGAGATTGAAAAGGCTGTCGATAACGCGATCCCTGCCTGGATTTTTGGCGATCCCAAAAAACTGTCCGCAGCCATCGAAAAGCTGGCTCTAAATGAAGCCTATTGCATGGCCATAGGCAAATCCTTACGTGATGGCTACCTGAGTAATGTTCCAATGTCCTTAAACAAAAATTTCAATGCTGTTGCCGCATATCTCTTCTTCATGCGAAAGCAAAAAGAAGGGGTCAGTATGTGGACGAAATCTTTCTTCGAGGGGCAGCGGTTTGAATTCTATGAGAAAGGAGAACGGTAATGGACGTGCTTAGTTTTCTTTACAAATATGTTGGGCCTGCTCTTTGGGCACTTATGCCCATCTCTGCCATTACGCTGGGACTGGTTTTTTTTGTGGTCTATTCCAGTTTGACCCGCCAGGAGATAAGCGAGTGGGTAGAAGTACTGCTTGCCCATTCCAAGGAGACTGCGACGCTGTTAGGCCTTCTTGGCTCTGTATATGCGCTCACAAGTTCATTTCAAGTGGATGGCATATCGCCGGAGGAGATAAGGCAGCGGATGTTCTCTATAATGTCCACGGGTTTCTGGTCCACAATCGCCGGTGTTCTGGTTTCTCTTGAGGCCTCCATAGGTCTCCTAATAATGAAGCGTACATAAGCATACTGGAGTTATTCATGAAATATATCGTTCCTTCATCAAAGATTGTTTTTACCGATTTCATGATTCTGCTGGTTTCAGTGCTCATGGGGTTGATCTCCGTAATGTCCTCTTCAGAAGACCAAAAAGAGAAAAACCTCCCTCCGGTTAACCTGCCGGTAACGTCCGGAACAAAAGATGTCGGCTGGACTGCTTCAAGCACCGTTTTTATAACTATTTGTTCAGGTAAACAGGGCAAAATATATTTTTATAACCAAAAGGAAGTGACTCTATGCCGGCTTATCGAACTCATCAAAAAGGCAAACATGACGACGGTAGTTCTGCGCGGGGATCGAAAAACATCTTTCGAGTGGCAGGAGTTCTGCCGGTTGACTTCGCAACTTATGAGCGCAGGAGTCAAGGAGATCAGCTATGCAACAAACGGACAAGGAGGCATCAAGCCATGATAAAGAATACTCTTATAGCTATATTGAGTCTGACCGTGATCGGACTTTCATGGATGGGATTTTCCAGTCTGAAGAATACACAAGAGTTTAAGCAGGATTTTCAGCAGAAGATTTTTGAGTTGAAGAGTCAAATACACGATGCTTACAGAGTCGCATATCAGCAGGATGACGCAGAGCTAGAACATTCCTCAAGTTCGGAGACGGCAGACACCAAAGATCAAGATGAGGCGCCACAAGAAATTATCACTGTGGGTGAGAGCATTATCGAAAGAAATATAAATAGCGAGAATCCACGACCGATGGAGGGGCAGCCATCAACTCAGTCAGTAGTTGACATTTTGAACGGAGTTAAACAGAAACGCGTTGATAATGACAACTGGATGACTACTAAAGAGTTGGAATCTGTCTTGTCTAATCTTAAATCTGCGCAACAACTCCTCAGAAAAACCTCTTTTACTTTTACAAACAAACCTGTGGATACTTCTTCCGAAAGTATCAAATCACAGACAAGTGCCATTAAAAAAAAATTGTCCAATGGTCCCGAAAAATCGGGATAGATCCAAGCCTTGCCCTTGCAATGGCTTACGTAGAGTCTCGCTTCAACAGACAGGCTGTGTCGCCCAAAGGCGCATGTGGTGTAATGCAGGTTATGCCTGCAACAGCCGCTCTATACGGTGTTAGCCGTCAAGAGCTGTTTGACCAAGACATCAACATACAGGTTGGGCTCCAATACTTTAAAGAGATGTTACGGCTGTTTGAAAAGCGAGATTTGGCAATAGCCGCATACAACTGCGGGCCAAACAGGATAATTAAGGCCGGCAACAGAATTCCCAGAATACGAGAAACCATTGATTACGTTAGGAGGGTAAATAATGCCGCAAACAAGTACAGACAAAACCGAATCCCATCATGACAGTGACCTTTTGCTTGATACCTTCGACAAGGGAAATAGTTCAACTTTCGAAAATAAGGACGGTTTACGGGTTGATAATTCTTTTGACAGAGAAATGAACAGTAAAGACGTGGAAGAGAAAAAGGAAACTAATGAAATGTCTAATGTCTCTTTTTTCAAACGATTGTTGTCCTGTACTCGGCGAAAGAAAGTGATCGGAGCCTTTTTGGGCATATCCTTTATTTTTCATTTCCTGGTTATCAATGGTATTTATCGGGTGTCTCGAACCGGAGAAATAGTGGAACCAGCCAGGTGCAAAATTACTTCAAGAATAAAACTGATTGAAGACCACAAAACACCTGAGAAGCCGCAGACCGCCAAGCCGACTCCACCGGTTACCAAGAAACCGGTTAGGACCATCAAGCCTGCTAAACCCAAGACCGTACGGGCCAAAAAACTCTCTTCCGAAAAACTGATTGCTCTGGGCAAAAAACATATGAGCAAAGTTCGGGAAGGAGAATTTCCCCTGCTTACCCTTTCTTATGCCAGTCCATCTACTTACGTAAAGGAAATGTATGAGCTTGGAGCCAAGACTTTAATATATGACAGGACAAACCGTGAATTCTTTGAAATCAACCTTTTTAGCGGAGAGATTCTGCCTTTTTCCAGTGAGAACTTTAAAACATTTTCGTTTTTTAAACGGGTAATAAAGGATTTTCAGTGGAATTACCATAAGAACCGTGTTGCATCTCGAGTGAACGCCTCACCTGATTCTTTGGAAATCTTATTGTTGGTTCCCATGATAGTGGAAACGCGCTGGGTGGGTCACCAGGCCGATACTTTTCAAAGAATGGGACTTCAGATTTCACAAATACAAACTGTCGAAGGACGTTTTCAAAGGGGAAGATTTAAATTAGTGCAGGTCTATTTGAAGGATGGGTCTTCAAGAAAGGTAGATGACCGTATAGGCGTTTAGCGATCCACCTATCAAAGGTTATTATGTATTGTCACCTATTGGGGAGGTAAATACAATGATTCGTCACGGAAGCATCCACGGACTGGCGGTTTTGAAGTGGAGCTTATCCTGGTTGCCGCTTTGATGGCCGGGATATGGGGATGGGTTTGCTAAAACGTACCCTTTCAAACCCCAGCGCCACTACTACAAATTTTCGAGCCGGCAAGTTCCCAAAACTCCGGCTCAAAATAGATATTCTCAGCAATATTATATCCGCTTGTAATATCACTCATCACCACAGGTGAAACCCCTGTAATAAACACACGATCAAACATGGAGCTTGAAGTGGAGGCTTTTACAGCCTTAAAAAAAGTTCTCAATGGCCCTTCTTCATCAGCAATTCCCGCCCATCACCCTGCAAATTTTTCTTTATCATATATGGAGAAAATTTGAATGTTTTTACAACATATTGTGGTAAGTAACCCAGATTTTTTGATTAGGAAAGCCTTTTTTTGGAGAAAAAGCACAAGAGAATCAGTTTTGAAATCAAGGCAGTCTGCTTTCAAACATAGCTATCCCATCCTGGCAAATTCCCGA
>Ga0255371_10019_pt1 | contig 26384 bp, 18 predicted proteins | sample ANMaggSSYBR01I12_FD_182097 | JGI IMG/M metagenome (GOLD analysis project Ga0255371, IMG submission 182097) | Sediment cell enrichment communities from methane seep in Santa Monica Basin, California, United Staets - ANME aggregate JGI... | ecosystem: Environmental > Aquatic > Marine > Cold seeps >...
AACTCCTTTTCTTGTCATTTCAGCTCTTAATTCTTGATCATCAGTGGTCTGCAGACAAGTTGAAATATGGTTATTATAGATGCTCAGGTTTATTACTTGATTTCCAATTTTAGGGAAAGATTGCTGGGGAATTCCAATTCCTGACAGGCACATATTTGATATCTCATTGCGGTCTATCTGGATTTCATAAAGAAAAGCAGGTTTATCATTTGTATCGACATCCACCTTTGCTGTTGAAACACAAATGTCCATACCTGACTCCTCTCCGTCTTCTACAAAAACTTCATTGATTATATAACCTGGAATCGATGAAATATAATTACCTTTTGGTGCTAAAATATTAGATTTCCCATTATCATCTGTTATATCCTTTGATGCAAAAGTTCTATCAGTGTTTACAACTTGTAGAACCATTCCTTTAAGAGGGATTCCATTTTCTTCAACAGTAAACCTTAAATTTTTTTCTCTGTGAACGGTGATTTTTCGCTCAGTTTCACCTTCCTCAGGACCAGGTAATTCAGAAGGTACATTACCCAGGGTAATTCCATTCCCTGCTCCTCCCTTGATGACATTTTCCAGCACTTTGATCCTTTCCGATTCACCAGCGATTTGAATCCCACCAAGTGCTTTAAACTGTGCTGCTTGTGGAATATCGATTATGTTATTCCAGATCAGATATGCATATCTCATAAAAAGGATGGGGTTGTCATGTAATTTGTCATAATCTGGGCAGGGACCTGTCAGATATTCCTCTCCGTCTGGAAAAACAATAATCGGAATACTTTCTTCAAGAACTACACCAATATCGTTTCGCTCGATTACACTATCTTCTGCCTTGATAAATATTGCAACACCTGCACCCTCACGATCATATATTCTGATCTTGTTATTGTGAATTTTTATTCCTACCCCTGAATCAACATGTATTCCTTCATTGATAGCAGAGATTCTATTATGACAAATTTCAATCTCTTGGAGTGTGCCTTCCAGAGAGATGGCTGTACCATGCATTGTGTCTATATCCATATGTTCAATTGTGATGTGTTCAGAATCTTTGACATGGAAAACCGGATTAACGTTGAGGTGCGTGTTCCTGACAAATGTCTGCTCACTACAGCCTCTTATCCTGATATTCTTTTTCCCCTCAATGACCACATTTGTTTCATGCAGTCCCGGCAAAAGACATATCTCTCCTCCTGAATCGGGAAGATGTTCCAGAGCATCTTCTATAGAGTCAAAATCTCCATGATCACCGACCAGATAAGTACAGCAAACCGTCTGATTGGTGAGAGGGCGAAAAACATAGCGGCAGTCTTCGATCCTATTCTGATCAATACTATTCGTGCTTCCCCAATTCAATATCGCCAGCGGCACACGATGGTAATGAATACCTTCAGGTGGTTGAGAATCAATTAAAACTTCATCATTTTTTATTCCACCTGCCCGAACCGGGAAGGTCCAGTAATCACCGGGTTTATAATTTGTTCCATTAGGTTCATCAGGTTCATCGAATTCCAGTCGAATACCATCGTGTAATTCTTGTGGTTCAGATTCTATTGGAAATTCACCAATCCCACGTATCCCGTCCCAGAGCCTGAAAAACACAGGATCTTCAGAAGAAGGAATAAAACCGAACAACCGTGAATTTAGATCAAGTTCGTTATTGTCATTTAAGGTGACATTTGCTCCATATATGACTTTCCAGTGGTCACTATCCGGATCGTTATCAAGGGCTTCGAGATAAAATTCACTCAAACCTGACGTTATGATTGCCTGGAGATTTGCTGTAATAATAACCTTATTGTTCCCTGAATCAAAAGTTCCCCGGCCAACAAGTCCGCCGTTGAATTGTGACCATTTGAACCTCGGGATCCCGTCATTTACTTCAGCGATCTCAATTCGATACAGGTTATGTTCAAATCCGGTATAACCCCCTCCCTCAACTTCAGGACACACGTCATCAGTATCTGTCGGTGGCTGCAATGTAACTTTCAGTTTTCCCTTTTCAGAAAAGTCATCCTCTAGCTTTTCCCTGATGTTATCACAGGTATCCCATTCTTCTAATCTGAGTAATCTTAAAGCCATGCCTGTATGGACTCTTTCAGTCGTATCCGGTCCTCCCAGCGCAGGTTCGATAAGCATGTCAGGGAACTGGAAACTATTCACCGTTTCCTGCCAGACCTCAAGGATGACTGCATCTCGTACACCATTACTGATCGAGAATACTTTAGTGTCTTGAAGGTAAGTGACCATAAATTCAACTGGAACCGGATCACTTATATCACCAGTAAGGCAAACCGCCAGACCATCTACCCATCCCCTTCCAGGATTTACTTCAATACTCACCCCAATTGGTATTATCAATGATAATGGATATATTGGATGTGTGTATATTACTTTTATTAATGTAGCTGCAGTAACCTTGAATGCATCCGGTTCGCTCGCCGGAATTGCCGCAACGCCAGGACCGATAATGTCCCTTCCTGCCTGATTCTGCCAGTCATTAATAATCCTTGTCTGATCATTCCAGTCGCTGTCAAGCAGCACCCTGCCCTGCTGGTGCAGAACGCCATTAAAGTTATTCTTTCGATCACAATACCATTTTGAAAAATCACCTTTCATTGTTTAACCTCCTTATGTAACCGGTATAAGCAGTGGTCTAACACCCACTGGCATGAACTCACGGTAGCGGATCTGGATATTGCGCCATTTGTGCGCCTCCTTGAGAAAACCAAAAGCACCCATTGCATCGTCTTCCGGCCCTCTTTCCCGAATCCTGAAATCTGTGGTATGGGCAAGCTGCCCATAAGCCGGATTCCCGAATATTTCACTGGTAAACCGAAGATAGGCTTCTGTCCCATCAACGCATCCATGATTCTGCGGCAGACGATCCTCTTTACCTGAGAAGTAGCTGAACTTGATACACCCTTTCTGGTCGTTCAGGACATTCAGAGTATGTACCCATATCCCGCCGCTGCCGGAAATACTCTCCACCCACATACCACCGAAGACAGTGATCCCGTCTACGTGCGTCTCCGGACCATAATCACCTGAAGATCCGGACACAGCTAAAGCTGCTGTGGCAGGATCATCATTTACACCACTGCCTGCATCTATGATGGAACTCGTAAGACTAAGAATATATCCCCGGTCAATAAATAGCGGCCCGGTAATGCTGCGCAAAATAATGATCTCAGGAATTTGATTGAATGCAGCTTTTTCGTCTTCTGTGTCCAATCCATAGGAGTCGTCAAGTTTCATTGAAGAATGTATTGTTTCACGTGTACCGTCGAGTTTTTGAAACCCACCGGGATCAAGTGTGCAGTTAACGATCTCCAGGCTGTGTAAAGCAGTTCCTGCGATCAGAGGGTTTTCATCTTCCATCCAACCATCACTCCTGGTTATGTATAATCCCTCAAGCCGTACTGTAAGGCTGGACATAATTTCATCGAATTGCCTCTGTTCCTCATCGTTATATCCTATGACATTTGTGGGTCGGAAGCGCAGCGGTTGTGCCAGTTTAATTATCGGGTGCTGATAGTCAGCAGCACGGATAATGAGAGGATTGTTTAATTCGATACTCCTGATATCAATCTCATGAATCATACTGTCGTGAATCTCAATAATAATTGGGGATACAGAATCCTGAATACCGGTAAGTTCATTTTGCAGACCATTCTGATCGATATGGTAGTTGACCACAATTGGTTTTCCCTCCCATTCATCTGGCAAAGGTGAATGCGATACAGGATGGGCACCCACAGGACCAACTGCACCGTATGTATAGGTCAGTAACAGGTGATCTCCCAGTGCGTTACCTTCTCCTTCTTCATCACCAATACCAAGAGCGATCCTTCCAATAACAGGATCAATTGCGATCTCATGATTCCTGAGAGGAGGATTGAGCCCTTCTTCCCAGGCACACAGGTTAGCACCACGAAATAACCAGTCTTCACCAACAGAATCTGGTAAATGCAATTGAAGACCAACATCTGAAATATCAAGTGATCCGAGAGGTGAATCGGTGTGGTTATATATCTCACAGGTAACATATGCTTCTGGGTTCCCTGCCTGAGAATCCTCAGTCAGCCGGGCTGTGGGTATCGGTCCGGGTGTTTCATCTATCTTCGTCACAACGGGCGGTTTTTTATCAGGGTCGAACCGCTGTTTATTGAATAGTCGAACCGGTTCACCCAGAGGATGAATATCAAACCGCACAACAAAAGGTGCAGCGTTTGGGAATTCTGTTGGACCGATCGAGATAACCTCTCTGAACATCGGTTTTGAGACCTTTATCTGATAAGCTTTCAGTCTCCATAGGAAGATAGCAAGATTGGGAAGATTGTACCTGATACTGCCATGTACTGGTTTTTTTACATCTGCGATATGAGCAAAAGGATCAAATGGTGTATTGAGCAGGCTCAGCATTGCAGGGTCACGAAGTGTGACAGTTCCTCCTCTGATGGCAGAATGGATGGTAATGGATGGAAGACTATAGGGAGGCTTTCCTCCCTCGTCAGGTCGCTGATGGTTGAGATGCTGGTTCCAGACCAGTCTTTCCCTTAACTCCACACAATGGACACCCCACTGGGTCAGGTTGAATGTTAATAGTTCAATAGCGCCAAGTGTACCTTTTCGCCGGCGAAGGGCTATCGTATCTGCCACATCAGCCCTAAAGGTCCAGGGATCGCCACTGAGATGACTTGTACCCAAAAGGTCGCCAATGTAAGGGATCACCCAGTCATCACAGGTCTCAATAAAGAGATCGTGATATAGAGACTCGATATTTTCATGGATGGCTTCAAAAACACATTCGACTAGAGCAAGGTAGCTTTTAAGCTGGCCTGGTGGATGCTGTTCCTCGTCCTTTATTCTGTATATCTCAGGGAGCCGGTCGTAAAGAGATACCCGCTTTTGATTCATGTTTTGTAAACCTCCCCGGCAGCCGTGCCATTGAGTTGAAGATGGCCTTTAAATAAACTGAGTATCTGGCTGTTCTCACACTCAAACATATCCCCACTGTTGATGAATTGGTTCGAAGAGCCGGTCACGGGAGGAGTAAGTTCTGAAGGCATATCAGATTCCCCTAGTAAGCCATAGGCTCTAACTTCTGCCCATACCACGCCTTCAACATTTTGAATGGTCCCTGCAACTCTTGTGGCATATTCTCTTTGTCCGAAATGGCGCTGATGAAGGCCGAATAAACCTTGCGAACCATCTATGCCATTGCCTTCTTCACCGGCGACACCAAGTGCTTCTTTTATGGCTTTTTTCAGCTTTTCTTCCCTAAAAGATGGATGGAAACCAAAAACTGCATCAATATAGACATAGAGACGTTTGCCCTGACATACCAGGACCGGGTATCTGTTCGGACCTCGTTCGTTATTGTAATTATTTAGAATCTCTTGGACTTCTTTGAACTCATTATCACGTCCTGTTTCCATCATGACAGTAATGTTAATGGTCGGAACGTTATTAGTTAATCCCCAGATGGCAGTTGCTTTAGAAATACCGGCAATTGCAAGCGCTTCTGTTTCGAAATCCCTGAGACTTACAAGCCGGTCAAGACTCTGGATTTTACCAGGAGCTGCTTCCCTGGCGTTATCACCGATCTCAGGTTCACAACCTCCTGAGACGACATCTGGCAACTGGATCTTATCAAGGCGGTTCAGTTTGCCGCCTGGCTGCACTGTGGTTCCTTCTTTCAGGGCTCCATATGCTCCCGTGCCGGTTCGGTACTTTGCAACCGCATTCCCAATTCCGGACGGAAGTCTTGATCCGGTTTTTCCATCACCGAACTGCACCCAGCTATTGCTGTTTTCATCTTCACGGACAACATAGATCTCTTCTTCAGGTCCATGCCCGAAAAATGATGGGACCCTGGTCCATAAATGATCATTTACATAAACCTGGAGTTTGGGAACTTCAGGCGGCGTTTCACTGGCAACATTGTGATACGTTAAGGGAGCCTTTGGAAGTTTGAATGTCTGAAAAGTCTGCCTGCTATCGCCATTACCAAGGACTGCTTCTTTCTCTGTTTTGCCCTGGGTGGCTTCGACAAGGTTGCCGTAGACGGTAACAAGGGGATCCTGAAGAGGGAAGTCATCATACGTAAAGCTGATTTCCGGAAGTTTTAGCTCTTTATCTATGGTTAATTCAAGCCGGGGTGATCCGGAATAATCTGGTTCTTCAATAATCTCAGTAACCTGGAAATCATCAACGATGTCCCCTTTAACCATTTGTATTTTTCTTTTTTGTAAAGATTGATACAATTCGTAGTCTCCGAAGAGTACAAATTTATCCTTTTTCACGGGATTTCTGGTTATTTCAAGGGCAGCATTTACGTTAAATGGAATCCTGGTGACTTCGTATATTTTTATATTTCTTATATCTGCCGTTTTTGAAGAGATTATATGCATTCCAATTTCTTCATCAACGGCAAAAGCACCAGCTTTTGCTCCATTTGTTGAGAAACCATAAGTATGCATATTCTTTTCATATGAATTCGGTCTATGTGTCATATCAAATTCCAGGGTAATGAGGCTGGTTCCCCCTGAAACAGCTCCCCATGTCATGGAGGTGGACCGGATGTTTTTTATTTTTCTGATCAAATAGGATCTGGAATTTGCTGAAGGAAGCTCAATAATAATGATTTGACCGATAGATAAATCATCAATCTCCATATCTAACGGGAGCTCAAATTCTGATAGAGGTGGATCAATGATTCGCCGGATATCACCTGTTTCATCTTCCTCTGTGTCCTTCTCAAGCTCTCGCTCGAAGCTGATAGTATATGTTCTGGTAAAGCGACGCAGAGGCTTTACAATTTCGCGCGGTGCATTATACCCGAAATGCCGGAATGAACGACCAACTTTAAAAGCAGTAATCTGCGTTTTATTATAATCAGCTTTAATTCTTCCCTTGAATGAAAAAAGAGTGTCATCGAACTCTTTTCGTATTTTATCGACAACAAGGATTTGAGCATTCTTTAAAACCCCATCTTCGAGATCACCTTGAATATCTCCAATTAAGATCAGATCTCCTTCTGACAATTCAAGATTTTCAGAATTGTTATTGACGATTCTCAATTCATTAACAGCAGAATTGATATCTGGTTCATGGACAGGACGATACAGATTGAACTTGCTAAGAGAAGGAATTGCCACAAATTCCTCTGTTGTCTCAAAAACAGCAGGCTGTTCCATTCCCACCACCTGCGCCTTAACCGGGAAACCGGCAGGGATCACAACCGGTTTATCACCCTTGACCTCAAATGCAAATGTGGCTTTTCCCCCCAGCCCTGGCGAGAGGCGGTAACCCAGAAGATGAACAAGATCAGCTATACTCTCCCGCCATAGAGCGGTTCGCAGATAAGCTTCGTTTGCATAGAGTTCCTGATAGAAGGTAAGGATATCCCCAAGTATCGACGCTCCTTCCAGCAAAGCAATGCCGGGGTCGTCAGCCTCCCGGTTCGTCCAGGGTGCTAGAACCGGATCTGCATTTAACATTTCCAGAAGTGCTTCCCTGAAATCGGAATATGTACCAATCCGGTAGTCAATATGAGAAAGACCCGGCCGGTTCTTAAGCTCTCCTGGAAAAAGAATTAAATCCTTGCAATCATTCCTGCATTTCTGGCTCATTCGCGCCCTCCCCTTGGATCAAAAAAAATGTATCCTTTTTCCCTGTGATCCGGATCGTTCCTGATCTGAATGACCTCATCCGGACCTACTTTGATGATCTCTCCTGTGCCTGAGATCACATCGTTCCATCGTTTAATGGTCACAGAGACCACGTGATCGACACCCTCTATGGATTGAACTCTTCCTATGATCTGACTGTTCCTGAGTACCTGTCCAAACGTCCACAGGTCAGGGTGAAAAAAAGCCTGCCTGCCATCTGGAGTAAAACCATCTGAAAATTCTTGCTCAAGAATTGATTTGATATCTTCAGGCCAGTAATCGGAATGAATGCACATTGTCACATTAATTTCCAAGGGAACAAATCGCGGCGGACGTATCTCCAGGTCTTCTCCTATGAGCCTGACAGCGTCCAGATGAGAAGCGATCTTTTTTCTCAGTTCATCATCCATTTCAACTGAACCAGCAGGATCAATGGTGATCCGGACCGTTTTCCAGCTCCCGGTCCATGCATACCTGGCAGAAGCTTTTGAAACTTCAATGAGTTCTTCAGCACGGTCAATATAATCCCTGAGAGTGACTGCCCTTAACTGGCGGAAGCGATAAGCTTCAGGAACACGGCGGATGATTTCATCAACTGGTTCAGGAGCTGTGCCAGCAGTGACATTAAAGAGATTCCAGCATTCTTCTATTTGAGAATAATCATCCCGGTTGAAATTTTTCAGTTTTTCAGCACCTACATTTCCTTCAGGGCCTTTTCCAATCTGGTAGCTGCAGTGAACAACAGCATTATCCGCTAATTTACTGCCATTTATACCATTTCCAAAGCGGACAAGGCTCTTTCCATCTTCGTCGGTTTCTACCATGAAATGTTCATCATCTTCATCACTGTGGATCAGACTGATGACCTCATTCCATTTTATTGTCCCACCTTCAGAGGTTTCAACTTTGACCTCAAGTGTTGATTCCGGCGGCACTTCACCCCCCTGAGGAGTGTTTTTATAGGCAAGCGGTTCTTGAGGGAGCCTGCAGATAGTACCCCACTTTTCAGTTCTCTCGAAATGAAATTCATCTGGATTCGCAAGCGTAACTTCCAGATCTTTGAAAGTAACTGTTACTTTATGGCCGTGATAGACTTCCACCAGATTCCCACAGAACAGGGAAACATCTTCGACAATTCCTTCCTCACAATTTATGGTAAAACAGTAATCATTTTTCAGTTTATCATTTTCTTCCCACCTGACCCTGACGAACCACTCTCCAGTCAGAGGATCAAACATTGTTTCTGCTGCATCATCACCAGACAGCAATTTCAATAACTGCTTTCTGGCAGGATCGCGGCCTGTTCTTTTCCCTGTTAATGGATTCAGCTCTTCCTGGATTAAAATATGAGTGACCCCGTGACTGCAAAACAGATTTCTCAGTTCATCTGCACTGGCTTCCAATCCATCGCTGACTTTCAGGTCCGCATGTGTACTTCCTGCTGACAGGGCTGGAATTGAGTTATTCCATGTGTATAATCTCAACTCATTGAGTAAGTGGTGAAGATGCGGTGCGAAAACTTTGAGGTTATCCTCAGCATTTCTGATATAGTATGTTCGTATATTGTCTTCATCAGTTATCACCCATTCACTCCCTGGCGACTCCTTCACCGAGATATTGATGTTTAAAGAAAGGAATATCCCATTTTCTTCAAATACATTTCTTATACCTTCCGTGAACTCCTCTGCATTTAAATCATCCTGATAACCTATATTCAAAAAGAAGAGGGGTTGTTGTTCATATGTTATGAATACAACAGAAGATGAATCTTCAGATTCGTTCCCGGCCCAGACCTGGAAACCTCCGGGTAGATCGAAAGCTTCATCTTCAGCTATTTTCAGGGCCAGCCATGTTTTTGCCTGGTTACCCTGGTGGATATGATAATCCATTAATCGGGCATGTCGAGCCAGTGAAACCCGCTTGCGTGCTGTTACGAAGTAGGCTTCATTCATTACTCTGTCCTGATAGTCGCTAAGTTCGTCTGCTGCTGCGCTGAAAAGCTCGAGCAGCACCTGATCAAAGTCAGCTTCGCTTGTGGGTGCCCAGCCCGGGACCCGTTCCATCATTGCTGAGATCAAGGTGTGCCTGAAGGAATCGTAATCTTTAGCAAGATAATCGATGACCGGATCTTTTTTTGGTTCCGGGGCAGGGTCCCATTCAGGCGCACAGAGATTAAAACATCCAGGGCGGAATTTAAAATTGATTTCACTGAAGATCGGATCCATGTTTCGATAATCAATCCTTAATGTATAGGTTGAATAATCACCTATTGGCGATATTTTCAGCACCAGGATGTTGTCATCTGTTATGTCATCTGAAATATCTATGACCCTTACCTGACCAGCATCATCGCCGGCAGTGACCCGATGCCCTCCTGAGATTGGGAAGATCACATGTGGTCCTGTCGTTTCTCCCAGGATACTGGAAAGCTCGATATTATTATGGAAGTGAACCTCAAGATCAGCTTCAGGAGGTTCTAAACTATGATCTATTGTTCTTACCAGAACAAGTTTGATACCATTGAATCCCGCATCGTCCAGATCTCCTGCACGATCAAGCAAAGCTTCTTCATTTAATATCGTCATCCCTATCCTCCACTTCTTTGAAATCTCAGGATCCTGGTATCTTCTGTCCCTGCGATCCGGTATTTTATGTCCACTTCAATTGTCTCATTTTCCACAGTAACATTGAGATCCTCTAGAGTGATCCTGTGCCCCAGCCATTTCGATATCGCCCGGGTAAGTGTTGCCTTTGTCAAGCCTGCGACTGCTTCATCTATATTCTCAAAGACAAGTCTTCGAGCTCCACCCCCGAATTCCGGTAAAAAGAGGCGCTCACCCGGATTGGTAAGTATGAGCTGGATGAGTTCATCCCTGACATGTTCTTCAAGAGATAAAACGTGGGCTGTACGACCGTCTTTTCCTATGCAAAAAGGAAATGATAAATGGCTCCCGTATTCTTCTGTCATTGTTTATCCTCTCTTACTGTCCTGATACCTTCTGCTGGGTATTGACAATGGTTGCTACTCCCTGGCTGTTGCCTTCGCCATTCAGGCAGTTCCCGATACTTGATTGAACCAGCACTTTTGTCCCGTCGATTGTCACCTTGCCCGCCCCGGAAGACCACTCGATCCTCACACAGGGTGAATATTTATTACCCACGGTAAAAGGACATCCTGCTACGATGTGAATGTCTGACTCAAGCAGGGCCAGAGATCTGTCTGCAGAAGTTTTGGAATTTGTTGTGACAAGATTTGCCTGTCCCCCATGAGGACACATTATTGTGCTGGATCTGGTTAAGATCTTTCCCGGCATTATTTCACCTCAAGGGCCCCGTTATTGATATTGACGCCGTTGGATGAGAGCACGATCTGGGTTGACCCGATCTTTATGGTGATGTCGTTATCTGTCATTGTGATCTCTCCCCCTCCTGAGTGAAGCAGCTTTAGCTCACTATTCTCATCATCAAGCACGATCTTATGCCCGCCTGAAGTTACCAGTACTCTGGTTTGCTTTCCGCCGGGTTCTGGTAATTCATTGCTTGCCCACCAGCAGCCTGTCCAGATGGGGCGTGACGGATCGCCTGCCTCAAACTCTATCCAGACGCCGTCCCCCACTTCAGGCAGTACGACAAGTCCGTGGTTTTCACCTGCAAAAGGAACAGAAGGCAGGGCCCACGGCGAATCCACATCTTCTTCATAGATCTCAGGCACCTTGGCTTTTATGCGGCCCAGATTCTCATCATCGTCAACATCACGGACAAGACCGCGGTATTTCCCGAAATAACGGCTGCGTATAAATTCCACCGCTTCAATAGCAAGCTTCTCCATTTCCTGTTCGCTCATCGAATCACCCTCTTCGCCGCATCTCGCTTGCCATTTCTCCTGTACTGCTGCCAGCACTCCCTGACACGGCATTTCGCCTGAGAGTAAAAGACTGGGAATAATCCGAACGTGTCAAAGTATGGGTCACCCTGCTTATCAGGTAATTTCCACTGAGCTTGGTATTTCCCGCCATGACAGTGACGACTCGATAGGGCTGCAGTACACCCGGGTAACAGTGCCCTATCACGTTTCCTGTCACTTCAAAGGCATAGCTTGAATCCACAGCTTCAGAAGACACGGCCTGATCAAGGTCCACCGACTCACCCTGGCGGGGTGGAAGGATATGGGTTGCTGTATCTGATTCATTTTCAAATGGGGTTTCATCACCCAGGATTTCAATATCGCTGAACCGGGATGTGCTGGTCGTGACGCTTTTGTCTGTGATGCTCAGAGTGGAAGCCCTGACACGGGATGGGCGCTGGGCGTTATTTCTGGAGTTGAATGTTTCGAAATTCCGCTCATGACCCAGCAGGACAAGCTGCGGCAGACCGTCAGGCTGTGTGGGGAAGGGCCTGAAACATCCGATGCTTTCACCCGCATTTTCTCCCGGCAGTACATAGACATGGTTTCCCCCTCGCTTTGCCAGCAAACGCAGGATCTGCATGGCTGTTCCGCGCTGGACAACCTCCGGAGTAAGGCTGCTTCCAGTACCGCCCTCTGAAGAAGATTCTCTTTCAACATCAGATGTGTGGATCTGTTCGATATTTTCAAATATCTCTTCGGCAATTTGCCGGTCTGACCTATCATTAAAAAGTTCGACATTTTCTTCCCAGTCCAGAAACACGCTGTCATCCTGAACATGGAGGGTGATGGAACTCTGTCCGGGCTGGGAACTTCTCTGATCGTACGATTTGACAACTGGCCCGTCGATCAATGGAACAAAAGGAGCTCTGCCATTTTTGATCTCAACACGTACACGGGAAAATGATCGCATGAAATCTTCATCTTCCCCTGTCCAGTTCCCGTTCTCATCAACACAGACCGGAAATTCGATACGGGCTTCCCATGCCATATCCACTTCCTGCTCTATGGTAATTTCCCCTATACTGTCAAGCTGCCTGCGTGTGGCCGGATCGTTGTTGAAATGCAATCTGAATTCGACAGCTGGCATTTTAATACTCCGGTATCGTTATGATGCGTCCTGCTTCTCTGACAAGCTCATTTGCCTGAAGCTCTGTACTGGCATCTGCTATGTGCCAGAACATGGTCGGGTCTTTATACTGGCGATTTGAGATGATATCGAGCCTGTCATTCCCTTTTACGACTGCAGACTGCCCGGTTATGAATGGCAGTCTCCTTAGCGTTACGGCTTTGTGAGTACGCCCGTCTTTTGTGACAGTGTCCACTGTTTTGAGTTTATAATATCTTGATGATTCCAGAAACACCTATATTCCTCCTTAGAATTGAATGGGATCAGGTCACTAATAGAATTCAATGATCTCTTCGATCTGCTCATACGCAGTATTGGCAAGGTTGGCTATGGCCTGCCCGTCTTTTGCCATATTCGAATATTCGATAGCACCTCTTGCAATGATATCATCGGAACAGGGATCAAGTGTTATGACAGAAAGACCAAGCGAGACTTCTGCCTGGATGGGATTGAGGCGGTGGTCGTAGTGCTGCTCATTGATCCTCATTGAAGTAATGACAACAGGCAGTATCCTTGTGATGCCCCAGATGAACAGGATGCGCGGGTATGCTTCCCTGGGGGTGGGCTGTCTTGGCTGGCTGTTATCGCGGTTGAAGAGGGCATCCCCGATACGGTCCAGTCCTTCTCCTATCAGGCCGCTGAGCCTTCCTGCCGGATGGACCATCTTCTCAAGCGCTGCCAGCTGGGGACCGATACCGAATGCTCTTGCCAGGGGATGGTTTACCTCCAGGTGATCGGCTGCACTGAAATGAGCGGTGAGGCTGATATTCTCAACTGGGATATCCCCTGCCTGATGTGTCTCCCTGCTCTCAGCACCTTTGGGGCGGGTTGGTATCTCGATATCCCGGGACAGGCTCTCCGGATTGAACTGGAAGATCACCAGGTTGGGGATGGGTCCGAGAAAATCGCTTCCGTACTCCAGCAGTGCTCCTTTTAATAAATAGGTCATGATCATTTCTCCCGATTGGGTGGATTGATGGTTAAGGTGATGGATTCGGTGATCTGGCGGGCAGCCTGGCGGCGTATGTCTGTGGGGGTGGTCTTTCCCTGAGTCGTTAATGTGCCGGCGTCGATGCTGCTGATGGCATGCGGTTCTTTTGGTAGGTGCTGCTGGTCTGCAAGCTGTGCTATGAGTTCAGTTCCCAGGCCGTCGGCGAGGTTGCGGGCGGATTGGGGTGAGATGGATTTCAGATGGATTTTTAGGTGGTGGATTTTTATGGTTGGCATTTTTGAAGTCCGGGTTTTATTTCAATAGTCTTAAATTTATAAGCTAAAGCATGACTATCCAAGGGCGACTCAATCACTTTTAGCACAATCGAAGTGAATAGAAGTATGCTATAATAAGTTCATTTTCTTTTACTACTTTCTCTTAGCCTCATTGTTTGTGTGCGGGGTCAAATCTTCCAAAAAAGTTTCAATCTACGCTGCCATGATTTCTCAATCATATAAAGAATTCAATTTCGACCCTATTTGTTGATTCTGTGTAGAATAAATTAACCGCTTTGCAAAGGATGATCATTAAATTCATAAAGCATTTTACACAGTTGTATCATTCAGAGTACTTGTTCTGCATAATTTATCTCCGTCCTAACTGGGATGTTTCAAATAGTGGACAGTCAAGAGGTCGCAAAGGGTCACACGATCTGGACGTTCGTAGCTGCGTCCAGTCATCAATCAGATTAGGATTAGTAGTCCACCTTACCACGGACTCAAAGAAACCCACTATTGCTTCAATAGTCTCTCGTGGAATCCCATCACGTTCCATTTGGATAAGCACTGGTTCAGGAATCAGGCTATAATAGGCTCGTAGCAATCTCGCCAAAGACGGGGCTGCTCTAATCAACTCAAGTCCTCCAGGTACCTGATGGATTCCTTGTGATCCTCCAACTCCAGGAAGATCAAGTCTGAAGCTAAACGGCACGCTCCGCAATAATCCTCCAGGACTTTGTCCACCGCGAGTAGAACCAAAGTTGTACACTGGACCTAATTGGTGACTTCCTTTGGTTTGCCAGTCATCCCATCCAAGTGACCTACGAAAACTCCAGCAACGCCATTCAGAATTGCTCATCGATCTCCTCAAATGCCTAACAACCAAATTTCTCACGCGCTCACTAAGATCGTTTATCAATCTTCGTATCGGTTCTTCAAATGACCTTCGTATTCTTATTGGTAGTGGTGAAGTACGTAGCGATATCATTAGAAGAAGTGAGACAATATCTCTTGCAGAAGTAAGAAAGTCATCGAAACCTATTTGACTACCAGCTCCCACATAGCGAAAGTCTCTGCATTGCGGTGACCCCCCCCTAGGTCTATGTGCAAGTGTGACTATATGCATTTCAATGAAAAAACCACTACCAACGGGTAGTATCGTTACTCCTTCCACTTCACCAGTGCTATAACCGATAGGGTGACAAGCCCATTCATCATGTTGCAGTGGTTCACGCTCTGTTTCTTCTCGCGGTATAGGTTCAATCCAAACAAATCGATTGTTCTCGTTTAATGAGAATTCATCCGTTATCCCAAGCCCTAATCTTGTTCTCTCCAAGAATGGTTGAATAGATCCTTCTGAAAGTCCACACCCTCTTTGCAGGTGGTCTGCTGATAGTATTGCTCGATGTGCTGCTAAATAGTCATTCCTGTATGACGGTGCTGCAGACTCTGGACTTGCAAAGCCAAATACTCTTGCTCCACCCCATCTACGGAGATCTATACAAAGATGTTCCAATCCAACTGGTCTAATGCCGCCTCCATATTCATAGAGAATGGGACTCGGGGATATTAGCTCTGCAGAGTCCGGGCAGAGCCTTATCACATAATGTCGACTGCTGCGATCTCTTGTGCCTTGATAAGGCTCCATTCCTGGAATAATGCAGCCAAGACATCGTCGTCCACGTGTTCTACATATTCCGGGATCGTTATCATAATGAGCACCCTGCCGGCATTCACTTGGTGCACAGTCACCGACTCGTTGAATGCGCAGATTAGATACTCTAGAGATATTACTATTGGTGACGTTTCCGCTTTGCTGCACGACATGGGTCAGTTCATGAGCCAACAATCGCTGTCCGGTTTCTGTCTCTGGTATATATTGTCCTGTACCAAACACTATATCCTGTCTCAGTGTAAAAGCCCTCGAATTAACTGATTTGGCAACTTCTGCAGCATTTCTGTCGGCATGAATGCGTACCTGGCTAAAATCATACTTAAACCGGGGTTCAAAAAAGGCACGAATGGACTCTGGTAAAGGATGGCCTCGCCCCTTGATAGTATTGATTTGTGATTCAAAATCTGGAGCGATTGTTGTATTATGGCCAATCGTTTTGTTATTTTGGAGAAATTCTTCCATTTCCCCTTTATCTTCAGTTTGTCTTTGAGCTAATTGAGTGTTCAGTTTAGAAATTGTTTTAGATTGTAAAAGTTCTTCTTCTTCCTCTTCACACATTGGGTACATTCGCAGAATAGAAGGTTCATTAGCAGATTGAGTTACTGACTGTGGATCAGGCATCCTCATCACTTCATCCGCCACCCTATCAGCCTCCCTCTCATACCGATCCCCTGGTACACCAATCCTCAACTTCGGCTGGATAACCATATCCCCCACACAACTTGGGCACCCCCCATCGCAGGCACAGGCAGACATTCGCTGAAGCACTATCGCATCTGTTGATGGAATTTCATTCTGGATAAGTGGCGCCTGTATCACTTCCTGATGCTGTCTATGAAAATCATTAGAAGGCTGTTTTGCAGCCATTGCTTTCATACCTGCACCACCCCTTTTTCCAGATTTTTGATAATCCCTGCATAATCCCCGAACTGCTCAAGGCTGATAGACCTGTTCAGTTTGTCATATTCCCTTTTGACAGCAATGATCACATGTTCCATGGTCAACTGACCCCCATCCTGCCCGGAATCCGCACTCTGCAGGCAGGCATTGAACACAATGGAACGGATATGTCCGCCTGTGAGCTGGAACTGCCTGGCCAGGAACTCAAGATCAAGCCGGGAACTGTCAACAGTGTTCGGGATCACCTGGCACCAGATCTTCTTTCTCTGCTCCATTTCTGGCAGGGGAAAATCGATAATGTAGCGCAGCCTTCTCAAAAAAGCCTCATCAAGGTCTTTTTTGCGATTTGTTGCAAGAATAGCCAGCCCCTTGAACCGCTCCATTCGCTCAAGCAAGTAGCTGATCTCAAGGTTGGCATACCTGTCATGGGCGTCCTTGACCTCGGTCCTGCGCCCGAACAGGGCATCAGCTTCATCAAAGAAGAGGATGATGTCAGAGATATCCGCAGCATCGAACAACCGCTTCAGGTTCTTCTCGGTCTCCCCGATATACTTGTTCACCACCTGTGACAGATCGATCCTGAACATGGGAAGGTCCAGTTGAATGGCAAGTATTTCAGCGCCCATGGTCTTGCCAGAACCCGGCGGGCCCGCAAAAAGCACTGAAATACCGCTCTCATTCCACACCCTGTCAGTTCCCCAGCCGTAATGAACGCGGGTGAGCGATTTCATGGCCCTGATAATCTCCCGGAACTGTACATGCTGCCTTGGTGGCAGGATCAGTTCCTCATCCTGAAACCTTGGAACCACTCTCTGTGCCAGATCACCAGGATCAAGCTCCAGTTCTGCCCTGCAGGCTTTGATAAGATCCTTATCAGAGATGGGTGATATTCCTTTCAGTCCCGTGCTGATCTTGTTAATGGTCTTCTTTTCATACCGAAAACAGCGGGAACATTCTGAAATAATGCTGTCAAGTCCTGCGGTTTCACTTCCCAGCACCTTTTTCCAGTGATCCATGCGCTGGTGGTAGGAAAATTCAGGTACATCAACAATAGGAAGCAGAATATTTCCAGGGATACTGGCAAGCTGGCTCCGGTCAACGATTCCCAGAAAAATGGTTATGGGTATTGACTGGAGGGGGAAAAAAGGCGGATCTGAATGAGGCACAGTTGAATCATGCATGCTGCCGGTCAGTGCCGATACAATCTCCTGATCAAAGAAAAGATCAGCATTTTTCAGCCAGCAAAAAGCTGCAAGCGAGTTCATATAATCGCGGTTATTTAAAAGCTCAGGATTTCCCCTGAACTCAAAAACATCTCTTTTGGTTATCTGCGCGATCCCGCGTACGACTTCCATACGCTCACAACCCACAGGACCTCGAACCGGTACCACCTGAAGTGTATCCTCCATGTTCGAATGTAATCTGGAAGCTACCAGGTGGGAATTTTCAGTAAGAACGTGAGCATCCTCAAAGGTGATGGGGACCAGAACATCAGGATGGGAAGACGAAGGGAAAAGCAGCTGATGAGCCACAAGAGAAGGGACCACAATAGGTGCATCCCAGTCTATCCTGGAATAATTATGGGTCTGGCTTGCATGGTGAAGCAGCCCGCAGCTAAATAACGGATGCGCCGGGTCAGCCAGCATTAACACCTGCCTGGGATCATCCCAGAGTTTCTGGGCAAGAGCAAGATTGGGATGGTTCTTCATGGGATCGTTAAGACATGAAGCTACCACACTTCCCACGGCATTATCAAATGATACTGACAGCCCGAGTGCCAGGACAAAGCAAGACACATCATCCAGCCCCAGCCTGTTTGCAGTCCATTCGAATGAACCCCGGACAGGAAGCTGACCGACAAAGGGAATATCACTTTCAAGCTGTCCGGTTAAATATCTGGCAGTGGGATCTACTTTGAAAAACTTTTGCTTTTCTTCCCTGAAACGGCTCATGTCAAGTATAGCAGGGATCTTATCCTCAAAAGGCGGCAGGGTCGATGTTTGGGAATATGAATGCAGGCCGCGCTCATGCCAGATCCAGCATATCTCCCGTCTTAACCTGATGGTGACCTGCCTGATCCAGTAGTTTGCACACTCATCATGCGCATAAAGATCCGGTGAGAAGGTTACAGGTTTCTGTCCTATATTAAGTTCGATCATAGAATTGTCACCTCTGGACTGTTTTTCGCCTGCTGGCCGTTTACTTTAAGAATAACAAGGTATGTCCCGGATGGAACAGGTTCCCTCATTCTCAATCGTATCCGGGTTTGCAGTTCTGCTGGTGGAGGATCAGGTTCTGCAAATTCATCCAGGAATGCGATTATCTGTCCCTCTGTGTAAAGTGCTGCAAAAATGTCATCTTTCTCTTCTCCCAGGAGGACACCTGCCATATCAATAAATCCAAAAGTGTCAGGGTCACCGGAAGAAGTGAATTCAGCACTTTCCAGTACAGGCAGCAGATTCCCTACCAGAAGATTGCTGGATCTGCGTCGTCCGGCTGGTAAGTTCTGGACGATCGATACCGGATGACTTCCTGCAGAAATCATATTGCCTCTTGTTATTGATCCATTAACCGTGCACAGCACTTTATCAGGCTGCTGGGCAATCACCGGAAGCTCAACATTACCGAGGCTGACAGCCAGGCCGGATAAATGCAGGTTATTGCCGGAAATGGTGAGAGTAGAGCCGACTTCGAACCTGGACGGATTAATATCCAGTATAGCCGGACCCATGGAAGGGATTGCCGGGATTTGAACAGGTTCTTCAGTAATCTCTCCCGGACCCCCTGTATAATCAATCCCCACAAGGAGAGAATATGAAGGCATATCACCGGTTGCTATCATTACAGGCCTTACCTGGAATCCAACTGAAGACCTGTATTTTTCGTCCGGCCCCTGCATCAATTTAGAGAGAAGATCGGGAGGAGTTTCATCAAACGTGAGCTTTAAAACCTCAGGATTTTCCCTGAGACCCCCCTCCACCAGGCTATTTAAGGGCAAGAAGCTCAATTCCTGAAGAGCTCTTAATCCCCTTCCCAGTATTTTATGAGCCTCGAGTGTATCACTTTCACCATTATCAAAGGCTGTTATGAGGTATTTTAGTACCAGCCATAAAGGTGTCGGCTGTCGTTCATCTAAAGATAAATTTTTCAGGCTTCCATCAAACTGTATCTCGTAAAGAAATAGATTAAGTATTGACCCGGTATTGCCGGTCTGCAGTTCAGGTCGTCCCACAGTTATGCCCACTGAAGTCCCCGTCTTTATCCCCAGCTGATCCTGCAGTAATTCGGTAACCGCACCTATTGCTTCTCCTGTGTCTGCAAGTGCCATCTTTTGATATCCTCAGATTATCCTTATATCCTTATGTAATGTCTGCTCAACCTTGAGCTGCTGCTTTCACTACTTGAACGTGTCTCAACTTTTGCAGGTTGTAGCGGTTCTTTTTTCTGGATTTCTTTTTGTGGCTCTTCTATTGTAAGGCTGATAGTCCCGATAGAGAGATTAAAATCCTGGATATCAGGTTCCGCTTTTTGCTCAGATTCAGGGATAGCCGGGATGAATTGGGGTTTAGCTTCTTTTTTGCCCTGGATCAACCTTCCCTCATGTGATTCAATCTCTGCTGTATCTGGAGTACTCCCCGAGACCCACTTCCTGACCTGTTTTAAATGCTCGTTTTTGATAAGTATTCTATTGATCTCATCATTAGGTTGTTGAACGTGCCTGATGGGTTTTTGATAATATTCATTGCCATCAGCGTCTATTGTTTCCTCTTTGTTCAATATCCCCTCTATTTGAAAATCATGGACTCTGTCTGGCGATTTTTTATTATTAATATTTGAAAATTTAATTATTTCTTTATCAGGTTCTTTTTGCTCTGTTTTCTCCTGTTCAGACTTCCGAATAAGAGATGAACTATTTCTGATCGGATCTTGCCTGAATTCTGCTATTTCATACTTTTCGATATATGGTACCAAATTCTCAGAAGGACCCTCTCTCTTTTGATATTGCTGCTGTTCTATTATTTCTGTCTCTTCAATATCCGGGGGAAGATTCTCAGAAGTATCATCTCCCACCTGATCCTGTCGGGATTCGATTACCTCAGTTTCTTTAATATTAAGTTGGGAAAGATTTTCAGGGTTCCCTGTAAGCTGATCATCCTGTCTTATACTTTCTGAAGTGCCAAATGTCACACCTGTTTGCTCCAATAACTGAGAAAAATATCCTTTCATTGATCCGCCTCCTTCTCGATCAAACCAAGATAATGTGAGCGCCGCCAGGAAGGTAATGAAAAAATCTGCTCTTCTGTCCAGTGATAATATGAAGCTATCCTGTGAACCGTTTTCAGAAGGTTGAGCTGATCTTCGTGCAGTTTGCGCAATATTATTTCTTCTAAGTTGATTTCAAAATTTGATTCTTTTTCACAGTAAGGACAGCAAACACGGAGGCTGAAATTGACCAGAGGATCAATCTCCTCCATAGCCCCTTCAACAGATTTTATCCAGTCATCGGAAACTGGATGATGCTGGTTAAAAGATGCACTTTCATCAACTATCAATGTCCGGATCATTGTTCTTATTACCTCATTTTCATCTTTGAATGAAGTATTTGCCCATTCAAGCTGATCACTGCCTGTGGGTTTTCGAAATACAAGCTGTTCACTTTCTATTTTAACAGTACACTGGTCTTTTTCATCAGCTTCTTGAAATAAACTCACCATCTGTCCAGGTGAAATATCCACTTCAATCCGTTCATTACATGCTTCATTGAAACACTTCAAGATAATTGAGAGACCTGAAGATAATGCTGCAATGGTCAGCAAGCATTCTATCCGCTTGCCTACTTTAAGGTTCCAGAAAAAACTCTGTTCTGGTGTCTCTTCATTTTTTGACTGTGTACAGCACTGTAATATCTGTGTTACCAGAATAGGGTGGATTTTCTGGTTGAAGTCAATATCGAGATCCTGTTTAAACAATCCAAATGGCCGAAGTGATAAATCATTGTATGAATATTTTTCCTGAGCTTCATCCGGAACTCGCGGAAAAAATACCATAAAGTTCTGGCTTTCCGACATATGTATCTAAAGCCATATCTCAGTCCTGTTTTGGGACGGGTTTTGATTCATCAGGCTCTGGCGTAGCCACTTCTCGTTCCCAGCCTTCCATTTCGATCTTAATACTTTCAATCGCCACCGCATTGGCATTGGCATCAAGGTCAGGAACGGCTGTGAATTCACTGACCCAGCATTCATAGAGGAAATAACGAAGTGCAACATGCCCTTTTTCATTCATGACCTCGAGCATCAAATTTTTTCTGAAGTCTACAAGGGACTTTTCGGTATCCCCTGCGTAAGGGTGCACAAGATTTGCCCATTTTTCAAATTCAGTATCATGGGTAATTCCTCTCTCCATGGTGATGCCCTCGTAGCTGGTACGTCCTGGATATTTATGATCTCTACTATCATCGCCACCATTCCGATGGGTCACTACTTCTGTTGTCCGCTTCAACATGCTAACTTTACTCACACCCATAATAGGAACATGTGTACCATCCCGTTTATCAGGCCAGAGAACCCTGAATTTAAAGTTCTTATATGGATCGTGCCTGTGAGCGCGATTTAGAACAAAATCAACCATTTCTATTCCTCCTCATTTTAAAGTTCACCAGCTATTTGCTGGATCCTGATGATAACAAATTCAGCTGGTTTCAGGGGTGCAAAACCAACTTCAATATTGACAATGCCAAGGTTCCTGTCAGCCTGTGTTGTAGTCTCACCATCACATTTAACGTAGAAAGCTTTGTCAGGCGTACTTCCCTGGAAGGCTCCCTGTTTGAATAGCCGCATCATGAAAGCACCTAAATTAAGCCTGATCTTTGCCCACAAAGGTTCATCATTGGGCTCAAAAACCACCCACTTGGTACCTCTATAGAGAGATTCCTCAAGGAACAGGGCAAGACGCCGGATTGATATATATTTCCATTCAGAGGTATCGGAATCGGAGCCAGACATTGTGCGTGCGCCCCAATTTACATAACCTCCTGGAAAAGCACGGATGCAGTTTACAGCGACCTTGTTCAATACACCGTTCTCCATGTCAGTGAGTTTAACTTCCAGTCCCACAATCCCCCTGATATCGGCTTCAGTTCCAGCAGGAGCTTTCCATACCCCGCGTGTTGAATCTATACGTGACATCAGCCCGGCGATTGCACCTGCAGAGCCAATCGATTTTCTTAAACCTACATTGTTGATATATAACAGACGAGGGTAGAAAACCGCTGAATAATCTTTGGCAATTCCCGAACGCAATTCTGTGACTTTTAAAGCAGCGTCTTTTACAACATCGGGCCTACCGTTACTTGTCCAGCTGGGTGGTGCGTCCATCAGCAGGAAAGCACGATGTTTCTCACAGTAGATACTCGCAGGTCCCCACAGGGTTCTATGAACCGTTTCAGGAATTTCATCATCGTCCGGGATTACCATTAAATTGAACAGGTCAACGGAATCCAAAGCGTGAAATCCTGTCTGTTCTTCCTCATTCCCTATGAACTCATTAAATTGAGGCGCACTACCGTCATCACCTTTATCTTCTATAACAGGAATTTTCTGAAAACTGCTTGTTCCAGTCATACCCAGAGAATACTGCCTTATATTGCGAGTGAAATTAGGAGTAGTTGTCCCAGATAGATCATCAGTAACTGATGTGATGTCTGAAGGGATTAAATTTACAGACGCATCTCTATTCTTATAGAAGAAAGCAAGATGATATCCCCAGACTTCTGCTTTCCAGTTTGAAATCTCGCTATTATTCACTGCCTGCACAATTGCTCGTAATTTTTCTCTGACACCATCCACACCTCCTCCGGATTGCTCAAACCAGAAATCATCATCTCCAGTTGACAGAGAACTAAAGCCAAGTACGATTGGATCATCAGTATCTATTTGAATACTAGTAATCTGATCTAGAGTTAAGTTTGAAAGATCGATCAATTTTTCAGGATCCTGGTAGAATGCGCCAGTAGGCACCGGGCGGAATTGGCTATGACCTGTGACCTCGATCCCACCCTGATCAATTCCCATCATCATCGGAACTGCGAAATCCCTCTCAGTGGCGCGATGAATCCGTACACTTCGGTTGAGCCCGGAATTGGCGGTTATCCTCAGTGCACTGACTGATCCTGAAGTTAAAGTTATCCATTCACAATTTACACTTGATTCATCAAGTTGTTCATTAATAACAGATGTTAATTGTGTAGCAATTTCACTTAGAGTCGATTCTGTATTAATAAGATCCAACACACTACTAAGGTCAATATCCTTGTCTGGCTCTTCGTCAACACTTATCTTCAAATTCGGAGTTTCTTCGAGGATAACACTAAAAACAGAATGGAAATCATCCAAACTTGAAGTATTAAAAGCTCGACTTTGACTGAATCCAGGGGAATAATTCAATGGGTCTGAAAGGTCTCTAGGACCGGCACCTGAAGGACCTGCCGGATGAACATCTTCGTGAATTTCCAGATCAATCAATGCAGAACTCTGTGTTACGTAATCTGGTGCAAAACGGGGAGATTGTGGATCCATACTTAAAGATAGGTGCGGTTCACGGATCACTTCTTCTCCAGCATCCATTTGAATTACTGTAAGATTGAAAGATTCATCCGGATTCGGTGTATTGTAATCCACCTCCAGATGTAATCCATTGCCCCATAGCCCAGGAGTTTTTGCCGTTGCAATCAGAATATTGGGATTCATACCTCCACTAATATCGGTTAGAGTAATACTCGCAGCATTTGCTCCTGCTGCAAGACGGACGACATAACAATCAGTCCCACCATTATCGAAAAATTGGCGGACGCTCTGTGCAAGATCACTGCGGGGATGTGGTCCAGCGAAAGCTCTATCAAAATCAGACATGCTCAAACATCTGACTGCTTTATTGATCGGGCCTTTAGCAGTACGCCCAAAAAAAGCAGCTATTGACGTAGCAACTCCGGTAATAGTATGTACACCACTGGGAACTTCTTCAATATAAACACCTGGATAACTTACCTGAACCAATTTCACCACTCTCCTGGAGAAAATAATAAATCGGATATTTGCCCATTTCTATTAATGTTCACAGATCTACCCATTTCTGGGGAGAAAACAATTTTTGCAGTATCGCTGGCAAACAAGCCCAAATATCTGCTTCCGGTATTGGCTTCATCTATATACTTTCCCATATTTTTCATGACCTCCTCATCACTTACATAAATATTTCATGATCTAATGCCACTGAGATTCTAATTTTGTTCATATTATAAGATTCAACATCCTGTTCTTTGCAGGAAATAAAAAAAATCGGTTCTTATCCGTCATAAAAGAGTTATGTTTCTTGAAAAAAACCAAAACCTAGAATTTTTCGGAATGAAGTTATGGATAAATTTAATGATAGTAAAAACTAGTCGACAGAAGTATCATCGCCCAATTGCTCCCTTCCATATAATTGTTATACTGCTTAACATATATAACTTTCGTTTGGATTTCAATTTTTTTATTTTGATAAAATATCTAATTGTCATTCATGATTGTAAATCCAGAAAGTACAATCCGACGTAAATGTCGACGAAAACAAAAATCCTTGCAGATCATTTTCATGGATCAGTTCCGTAAGCAAAAGGCAAATTCCAAATACTTCGACAATGCCAGGACCTGTAGCAAAGCGCTTAGTGATAACCTCACAGGTAAGCAAGGATGAGTTCCTGGGTGACAATGACAACCTGCTGGGCAACTTCAGTAATGTCTGCAAAGTGGAATGAAGTAAAACAGTCCACGTATGGAGCCCGAAGGGCTTCATACGTGTGCAACCCGCTACTGGCTTGAATAGATGGGCCCGCGGAGATTCGAACTCCGGACCTCCGCCGTGTGAAGGCGACGTCATAACCGACTAGACCACGAGCCCACTAATGCTTTATCCTAAAATAACACTGGCTCTAATATTACCAATATAAGATAAGACTATCGCAAACACGCGATAGTCCTTCCGCTCGATCATAAATCCTGCTTTGTCCTCTGGTATATCCTGGCCTGGAACCCGTGATACTTGGCAACACCTTCTGCATCCTTCTGGTCGATACATGACTCATCAAAAGACACCAGGTCAGAAGAATATAATGCACAGGGAGAGCTTCTGGCAACCACATTAGCACTTCCCTTGTACAACCTCACCTTCACTGTTCCCTTCACACGCTCCTGTGTAGAATCAATAAAAGCGTTCAGGTCATGGTACAGCGGCTCATCCACCAGCCCCATATATGCAAGCTTTGACCATTCATCATCCACCCTGGCCTTAAAGCTCAATTCACGCCTGGTAAGCACCAGCCGCTCAAGGTCGCCATGGGCAGTCAGCAGTATAGTAGCAGCCGGATGTTCGTAGTTCTCCCTTGCCTTAAGGCCCAGCACCCTGTCCTCTATCATATCGGTCCTGCCCACACCATGCCTGCCGCCGATAAGGTTTAGTTCGGTTATCAAGGAAACGCCATCCATAGATGTACCATTCAAGGATACCGGGACACCGCCTTCGAACCCGATCTCGATAATCTCGGCTTCCGGTCCATTCTCAGGAGACTGGGTCCACTCAAATATCTCCTCAGGCGGAATAAAATCAGGTTCCTCCAGTTTTCCGCCCTCGATGCTGCGACTCCATATATTCTCATCAATACTCCATGGCTTCTCCCTGGTTACAGTAACCGGGATATTGTGCTTTATTGCATAGTCGATCTCCCATTCACGGGTCAGGTTCATATCCCTCATAGGTGCCAGTACTTCTAGGTCAGACGACCTGAACACGGCTTCGAACCTCAACTGGTCATTGCCCTTGCCAGTACAGCCATGGGCCAGTGCCCCGGCACCT
>Ga0255371_10020_pt1 | contig 26168 bp, 25 predicted proteins | sample ANMaggSSYBR01I12_FD_182097 | JGI IMG/M metagenome (GOLD analysis project Ga0255371, IMG submission 182097) | Sediment cell enrichment communities from methane seep in Santa Monica Basin, California, United Staets - ANME aggregate JGI... | ecosystem: Environmental > Aquatic > Marine > Cold seeps >...
CTGTGATTAAAATATTATTGCCGAAAATGAATTATAAGAAGGATGAACGAATAGAGGTGATAAGGCATGCATACTCAGGATTATTTCAACTTGCATCCCGTATGCTTTTTGATAAATATATCGATTTTATAGATGTGTATGCGGAAATAAGTGAACAAGAACAGAAAAGTCTATATCATGAAATAATTCAGCATAAGGAGACAACCATGTTAGCACAATATATTAGAGATAAGGGGATGCAGCAGGGAATGCAGCAGGGGATGCAGCAGGGAATAATTCAAAAAGCAAAAGAAGACGTTATTGAGGTTCTTGAATTACGTTTTGGAAAAATTTCACCTGAAATCATTGATAAAATAAATCAGATAAATGATCCGGCAAAGTTAAAAGAGCTTCATAAGAAGGCTATACAGATAAAAGAAATTGATAGTTTTGGATTCATCTGCTGATTCAGTTTACAGGATTAAGATCAGGAGCATGCCGTTAAAAAATTAGTGGCTTCTTTATGAATAAGGTTACAAGTCGCCAGCGTCCCCCTGCCTATTTGACGTAAGTTCATAGGATGTCCCCTCCCCTGCTTCATCTTCAAATAAATGCTAAGATTATGTCATTAGTTTCAAATATTGAAATAGCCAAAGAGAAAGTTGCAGAGGGAAGCTTTTACTTGTCACATCATGCCCAAATAGAACGTGGTGAAGAAAGAATCAGAATAGACGATATTGTAGCGGCAATTTCAAATGGCCAAGAATTAGAACCATATCCCGATGATCCAAGAGGTGAAAGTTGTCTTATTGTAGGTCAGGGCTTAGATTATAGATGGATTCACGTCTTGTGCGGAAATTTTTATGAAAAAGATCTTTTGATAATTACAGTATATATTCCAAAACTTCCAAAATGGGAAGATCCTTTCACGAGGAGGGTATAAAAAGATGGAAACCTGCTATTTTTGCCGTAAAGGTATTTTAGAAGACAAAAAAGTAACAGTAGATTTTAGATGGGGGACCAAATTAGTTGTGATAGAAGAAGTTCCGGCAAAAGTCTGTAATGAATGTGGTGAAAGATACTATTCCGCTGAAGTCTCAAGAAGAATGGAGAAAATTGCTATTGAAGGGAAGAAGGAAAAAATTATCGAAGTTCCTTTAGTGAGATTACCGGTAATGTCATCCAGTGTTGTATAAGGTCAGAAGGTAACAACGTCCATTTGTTTGTCGAACAAGGTATCAAACAAGGAAGACGTGAAGATTTGCAAGGTGGAGGATTAATAAGAAGCGCTGGTGGTGAAAGGATAGGCTTACCGGGACTGAAGAAAGAAGATCGTGAACTATCAGACGACAGAATTCTCGGGAGTGGGCATTTTGTGGGTGATGTTTTAAGGAAGGCTGAAGAAAAATTTGAAAGTATGACGAGAAAGAGGATGTCCTTGGAAGAGATAATAGCCATTGTGGCTAATTCAACAGGAACTTCAATCGAAGATTTAAAATCAAATAGTCGAAAGAGAAAGCTTGCTCATGCTCGTGCGGTGATAGCTTACACAGCGATTAGGAATCTGGGATATATGGGATATAAGGGTACTGAGGTGGCTGAAGTTTTATCGTTGAGTCCCCCGACGGTCAGTCAAAATGTCGAGAAAGGAAAAATTCTTCTTGACAGAAATGAGGATTTGAAAGCAGAGTTGCAAATAAACTAAATAGGATGTCCCCTCATCTCAGCATGAATAAAGCAACAAAAACACCAGCGTCGCTCACCACCCCATAAGGAGACAGCCATGTTAGCACAATATATTAGAGATAAGGGGATGCAGCAGGGAATGTTGCTGGATGCACAGGATATGCTTATTGAGGTCATGACCGAGCGTTTTGGGAGTGTAAGCGGTGAACTGTCGGAACAAATCAAGCGCATAGATTCTCGTGAAAGGTTGAAAGACCTGCTCCGGCAGGCGCTTCGGGTAAAAAACTTTAATGAGTTTGGGAAAAAAGTTGTAAGCAATTAAAATCCGTGGGTATGTTGGCCTAATGTCCCCTCATTATTTGAAGACCCAGCAGATGCGTCACGATTTGGAAGGTCGGAAGAAATGGAAGCTCTATTTGGCGAGAAGGCTTTACGAACGTGGATATCAACGTGAAGATGTTATTAATCTTTTTCGGTTTATCGACAGGATTATGAGATTGCCTGAAGAGATGGAAGTGAGTTTCTGGCAGAAGATTCGTCGATATGAAAATGGAGAATCCTATTTTGCAATATTGTGACAAAAGATACTCTATTTGTCACATACGAGAACACGAGATATAACATCCGCAGTATTTTCGGCTATTCGCGCTGGCGTAACGGCATGCGAATTGGACGTAATATCAGGTGTACACCCCAGCACACCTATCCAAGGGGCTGGAAGCCGAAAAGAAGCGGCTCTCATTGCACCAAGCGATGAGCTATTGCGGTGAAACTCTTTGAAAGGAAAACTCATGGAGAAGCAAGTGCCGGAACGATTGATAAACCTTACCCTTCCTGAAAAGATAGAACTATCGAAGAAAATTATGAAGGAAGCTTTTGAGAGATTTACACATAATGAGCTTTGTGTGGCTTGGACGGGAGGCAAAGACAGTACGACAATGCTCTGGCTCTACCTGGAGGTATGCAAGGAGCTGGGACAGCCCTTGCCCAAAGCCATGTTTATTGACGAAGGTCATGTCTTCGAGGAGATATTAGCGTTGGTAGACCAGGTAAAAAATAAATGGAATGTCGAGCTATCCGTTGTGAAGAACTCTGATGTAAGCGACAAAGTCCAGAAGGTGGGTGACCTTATTAGGGTGGCAGATCTGACTGAGAGAAACCGGCAAGAAATTCAAAAGCTTGGCTTTGCCGAAAAAGCCTTTCCCTTCGAGCCCGAATCTTATGTTGGTAATCACCTTATGAAAACGGTAGCCATGAATCTGTTCATGGAGGAAAATGGCGTGAAAGCCCTTTCCACGGCCATCCGTTGGGATGAACAGGAAGCCAGGATGAGAGAAGACTATTTTAGTCCGAGAACAGCTCCGGAACATACCAGAGTGCATCCCATCTTGCATTTTGAGGAACGCGATATTTGGGATACGATCCATGAGTATCATATTCCATTCTGTTCCCTTTACTTCCAAGGCTATCGATCCTTAGGGACAAAGGGCTCCACTATTAAGACCTCGGATATCCCGGCATGGGAGCAGGACCTTGAGAACACGCGTGAGCGAGCCGGACGCGGTCAGGATAAGGAAGAGATCATGTCCCAATTACGCTCTTTAGGGTACATGTAGCTCCAACGATCAAAGCAATAGAATGAACGAACCGATCAAAGAGGGGCAAAGAGATGGTTTTTTTTGACAAATTGAAGACGATGATGATGAAACCACGAACGGTTGTGGTAGGTCTGGATGGCGTGCCCTACACGCTTCTGAAAGAATTGAAAAATAAAGGCCGTATTCCCAATATGGCATCCATCCTAGAAAGAGGGTATTTTGGTCAGATGAGTGTGTGCATTCCAGAGATCTCCTCGGTATCTTGGTCGTCCTTCATGACCGGCACCCAATCTGGCGAACACGGGATCTTCGGATTTATGGATATGCAACCTGGAACTCATAAGATGTATTTCCCTAATTTCATGGACCTCAAGACGCCTCCTTTGTGGGACGAATTAGGTGCCCGTGGCATGAAAACGGTAGTGATTAACATGCCAGCCACTTACCCTGCCCGGCAGATCAATGGCGCACTCATATCAGGTTTTGTAGCTATAGACATCAACAAGGCGGTGTATCCGCCATCCTTTATCCAACGTTTGAACGAAATGGACTACCGTATTGACTTGGATATCATGAAGGCTCGTGAAGACCACGAATTGTTGTTCCGAGAACTTTATGCAACTCTTGAGGCGAGACAACGGGCGGTCGATTTTCTCTGGGACGAGGTAGCCTGGGACCTCTTTATCGTGGTAATCACGGGAACCGACCGTTTAATGCATTTTCTCTGGAATGCCTTTGAAGAAGAAAATCATCCTTACCACCAGGCCTTTCTGGATTATTACAACAAGGTGGACAATTTTGTGGGGCATGTATACGCTCGGTTTTTGGGTTTGGACGGTTCAAAAGACTGGCAAAACCAATTTTACATGCTCTCCGACCATGGATTTACGAAGATTAAGACCGAAGTATATCTGAATCGCTGGCTACAGGAAAATGGGTTCCTGAATTTCGGGAAAGAGCAACCCAAGACCATCATGGATATTGGCCCGGTGTCAACTGCTTTTGCCATGGATCCGTCCCGCATTTACATCAATCTCAAGGGGAAATACCCTTTGGGGACGATAGATCTTTCAGACTATGAGCGGGTACGCCAAGAACTCAAGGAAGGTCTAGAAGAGTTAACTTTTGAAGATGGTCATAAGATCGCAAAGAGAATATATTTAAAGGAGGAGCTTTATAGTGGCCCCCATGCAGAAAAGGGCCCTGACCTGATCGTGCTCTCCCATCACGGCTATGACCTAAAAGCGAAGGTGACGTCCGAAAAGGTCTTTGGCCGGTCCAACCTTGTTGGTATGCATACTCAAGATGATGCCTTTTTTTTCAGCAGCAGCGGAATAGAGTGCAGGTCTATTTTTGAGGTAAGGGGCACTATCCTACAATCCCTTATATAAGCGGGCACCCTGTTTCAACAATTGGCTGACGATTCCGCCGTAACTAGCCATGCACAAAGGCTTTTGGGCTTCATCAGCGGTCTCTCCCAAATCAGTTTCTCAACTATCTTTGACGTTTTCAAAATTGAGGAAGACTTTGACCACTATGTTAACGTCCTAACAGCATCTACGCCAGTTCATGGGTTATATAGTGGTCCCAAGGACTGAGGAGTGTACCTTGCTCACTATTAGAATGAGAGATACCTGGTTATGTCCAGGGCAACTATTCAGATATATAGGCAAGGCAATGAAAATATTGGCCTTTCATCCCATGTTTGATCTTGATACCGACTTGTCCGAAACTTGGAGGGCTTTTCGGGTGACCAGCCTATTCCCTATACTGGGATAGTCGCGATAACGGATAGAAACCCCATGAAAAACTTCTATACTCCTCTCGAACTATTGAACCTATATTATTCAGACGGTCAATGCACAGGCAGTACAGAGACCACACTATGGCAGAGGATGAACTCTCTTCTTTCATGGGATAATCTTCTATTTCGTGGTTATCAATCGGATTTATGTCCTCTCTTTTATTTTATTATCACTAAGGCTTTACCAACTTTAAATGGTGGGATATTAGGACAAAGCTCTCTCTTCGAAGGTATAGTTCCAGACACTATTCGTTCACATCTTCAAAAACACTATTGCAGTAGTCTTAGAAGAAACATGATTCTGTTGAATGCATTAAGATGTGTTGCTGAGGAGTTGGAAAAAGATGGCATACAAGTCGTCATTCTGAAAGGAGGTCACTTAGCAGATAGTGTCTATGAAAATATTGCCTGTCGTCCGATGGTGGATTTGGACATATTGATCAGACAAAGGGATCGAGAAGAATGCTACGCAAAACTGATGAGCATGGGTTATATAAGCATCGCGGAAAATCGACGAAAAAGGTTGTTGCATCACAGTTTTTTTAAGACTTGTTTAGATGTGCCTGTCATTATTGAGGTCCACCACCAGCTAGTAAAGGAGGTCTTTTTAACTAGTTTCGACCTGAATGAGATTTTTACCCTTGGCTATGTTTCCTTGGAGTACCAAATAGTATATTTATCATGGCATGCGATTCATCATGGTCTCACAAGGTTTCTATGGCTTTGCGATTTGGCACAACTTATGAAGAACCAAGCAGATTTCATTGAGTGGCAACTGGTGAGAGATAAAGCTTCACGTTTTGGCATAAGCGGACAGTGGACGCTTGCAAAGCAGTTGGTTTGTAAACTACTTATTCCATCAGTTTTGACCAACAAAGAAAGTCTGAAAGATCATCTGACAGCTCACATTGCTGAACTCTTATTCGTAAAGATACAAAATAATGTCAAGAAAGCAAAAAATGAAAAGATAAATAGGCACTTGCTAAATATATTGATGATGAACAGAAAAAACATCAAAATCTTTCTTCCAAAGTACATTCGGTATAGATTTGGTTAAGCGGAATCAGTATTATCACTGAATAGCAACCCATAAATCTTAGGTTCTATTTTGAGACCATTTATAGACTGGGTGAATCACTGTTGTGGAAGGCCAAGTGACACAAAAGAGGTCAATGGAGGGCTTTTATTGAAACAGCTTGAAGTGGTTGGTGTGGGGCCACAGAAAACAGGAACATCCTGGCTTTATTACCAACTGTACGAACATCCTAAACTTTGTTTTCCGAGAGATGTAAAAGAGACCTTTTTCTTTGACGAACATTTCAATAAAGGTTGGAACTGGTATTGGTCTCATTTCCATAATTGTGCGGATCGTCGGCTGTGCGCTGAAATAGGTCCGACATATTTCGACGTGCCGGAGGCAGCACATAGAATTTATCAACACAATCCGGGCTGTCGAATTATCATTAGTCTCCGAGATCCAGCCCAACGCAGTTTCTCTTTATATCTGCACCATAGAAAGAAGGGTCGCCTACATTGTGACTTCCACAACGCCATCAAAAAAGTACCAAGGATTATTGACTCCAGCCATTATCGTAGATATGTAAGCAGATGGATTGAGATGTTTGGGGTGGAACAAGTTCTTATCATTTTGCTTGATGATATTTCGTCTTCTCCTGAGTTCGTATTAGAACGGGTCGCCGATTTTATAGGAATTACTTATGTGGCTGCAACACTATCTCCGGGAAAGGCTGTGAACGAAGCCTCGCTTCCTAACTTTGCTATCTTGGCATGGCTGTTCACGCACGTAGCCAGTTTGTTTCGAGAGAGAAGTGTTTATTGGCCTGTCCAGCTTGCAAAAAAGTTAGGTGTGAACAGAATTTACATGGGTTCTAAAGGTGACTTGCCACACTTAAATTTCGAGATTAGAAGATATTTAGTCCAAGAATTTGAGTCAGATATAGCATACATAGAAAAGCTGCTTAGCCGTTCATTGTCGAAGTGGCGCGAGGCATAGATAGTCTGTGATTGGATGTAATCAATAATGGAAATGAGACCTTCAGCTATACAAGCTTACAGCAGCAGGCTATGAGGATGAAGAACATGCGGTGATGGATATGTTTTATGCAATGCACGATATGGTGTGGAGGTTATGATGCTAATTACCAAACTTAAGCAGAATAGTAAAAGAGCACTTAGTAGGAGTCACGCAATTTTGGGGACATTTATCCCAAACAAATATGTCGCATATCGCTTTGCTGGAGGGAGAATATACCTAAATATTAAGGAATCACCAATGATGCTTGCTCGAGCTCTTGGGTTGTACGAGCTAAGAAAACAAAAGGTACTTAGCAGTTTGTTAAGGCCTGGAGGAACCTTCATTGATGTTGGAGCCAACAAAGGTGATTTTTCGTTGTTAGCAGCAAAACTTGTGGGTAGGAATGGTAGGGTTTTGTCCTTTGAGCCTGAACCAACGAATTGCCAGTGGATTGCAAAAAGTGTCAAACTGAATGGGTATGATAACATTACATTATATGAACTCGCTTTGAGTGATACTAATGGGCGGGCTCAACTATACTTGGGAAAGAAGAGTGGCTGGCATACTCTGGTAAAAGGACAACCTTATCGTAGCGAAGGGGTGTTGAAGGTAGCGACGAGGACCCTTGATAGAGTCCTCGGGGAGAGAACAGGCAATAGTCGGGTTGATATGATGAAGATTGATGTAGAGGGGGCGGAATTAGAAGTGCTGAAGGGAGCTTGCGAGATGTTATCAAAGAATAAAGATATTATCCTCCTGATAGACGTTCACCCGCAGTTGGGAGTTAATCCGAAGGAAGTATGTGATTTACTATGTGAGCTTGATTTCAGAATTTGCGAAATGAGATTACCGTTTGTCGCGCGAGCTCAGGACGACACGGGGCTGAGAGAAATACTGGCTTGTCGATAGAACGTTAACCTGAAAACAGCACAGGGGCAGGAATATTTTTGGGATTTGCCACGACCCTCCCCGTTGAGGTTTAGCGACGTAAGAGAAGAGGTGGTATGGTTTTAGGCAAGGGAAGTCTTAAGGTATGAGTCAATCAGTCAGTCAGGATTCAGCAATTTCAAGAGATTTGGCCAAGGATATCAGCAAAGTGGTTAGGGGGGCTGGTACTACTCTGATCGGAAGTGTGCTGGGCCGTGGGCTCTTTTTTATTACCCAGGTGTTCATCGCCCGTTTCTTTGGGCCGGAGCTGTTCGGTCTGTACATCATGGGTCTTACCGTCTTGAAATTCACTGAACTCCTGTCCAGGTTTGGCCTTCATACAGGGGCCATGCGGTTTGTGTCCGTCTATCGCAAGGAGAGCCCATCCAAGGTCAAAGGAATCTTGATCTCTGCCGTGTCGATCTCTTTTACAAACGGAATCGTCATGGGAGGCATTTTGTTCTTCTCGGCCGGCTTTATCTCTGGGACCATCTTTCATAAACCAGAGCTAATAGATGTAATTCAGATCTTTGGCTTCTGTGTTCCCTTTATGGCCTCGATGAATGTTGCGGCTACCGCCTCTCGGGGCTTCCATACAACAAAGTATGCTGTCTATATTAATAATTTGATTCAACCTTCAGCCAATCTGGCACTGATTTTGGTATTCACCTCACTTGGGCTTGGCCTTTCAGGCATCATTTATTCCTTCGCGATTTCCCATGTCATTGCTTTGATTGCAGGACTTCATCTTATTAGCAGGCTTTTCCCTGGCCTGAAGGATCGAACTTTAAGATCTGACCATGAAATAAAAAACCTTCTCATTTACTCAACCCCTATTGTTTTTACAGGTTTCTTGCATTTCCTCCTTTCATGGACAGATATCACTATGCTTGGAATGATGAGGGCCTCTGCAGAGGTAGGAATCTATCGGGCCGCATCTCAGGTGCCTCACTTTCTCACCCTTATTTTAAGTGCTTCCAATGCTATCTATGCCCCTGTCGTTGCTGATCTGTTTCGTCAGGGAGAAAAAGACCGCCTAGAAAAGATTTTCAAGACCACCACGCGGTGGGTTTTCTATGCTACCCTTCCTGCTTCAATGATCCTTATCTTTTCCGCTAAAGAGATCATGTCCATCTTTGGAATCACATTCGTGGAGCAAGGCACACTGGTTCTGATCATCATGACCATTGCCCAGGTTATTAACTGCACCACGGGGGGCGTTGGATTCACACTTATAATGACCGGAAAACAGAATATCGAGTTGGCGAATTCTGTTTCTCTGGTTCTTTTCAATATCCTCCTTAATGCGCTACTTATTCCAAACCATGGAATTATTGGAGCTGCCATTGCCACAGCTATTGCGATCAGTACAATCAATCTTGTTCGACTCGTGGAGGTCTTTTTCATCTATCAACTTCATCCTTACGACATAGATTATTTAAAAGGCTTTACAGCCTCCATCTTTTCGCTGTTTGGACTCTTTCTTCTGAGACTTATAGACTTGCCAACCTTCATCAGCATACTAGTCAATGCGATTACAGTGTTTGGTCTCTTTTCCCTCGTTTTAATGCGATTGGGATTTAATCGTTTGGATAGATTCGTCATTGAGAAGGTGAAGGCGAATCTCACTTTCAACTAAAATTGAGGAGTAGTGCAATGAATGTGCTCTTTTATGTGCTGGATTGTCTTAGGAAGGATCATTTATCTGTTTATGGGTACCCGCGAGAAACAGCTCCTAATCTGTCTAAATTAGCGCAAGAAGGGGTTGTTTTTGAAAAAGCTTTTTCACAAGGTGCCTGGACTCGGCCTTCTGCTGGCTCAATTCTTACCGGGTGCTATCCTGCCGTTCATGGCGCTGTAACCATGCGGGATTCTGTCTCTGACAAGGTACCTTCTTTGCCTGGCCTCTTACAGCATGCAGGCTATAAAACTGCCGGATTCTCTACTATTGTCCAGGTATCATCTTACTTTGGCTTCAACCGGGGCTTTGACTCCTATATCGATCTTTTTAAGGAGAGAAAGATATCTGAAAAGAGGTATTGTTATTTTCTAGGTAAACAAAAAGGTAACATACAGCGAGATATTTTTCCAAGCAGCGAGGATATCAATCAGTATTTCCTACCATGGCTTAGAGAACACGTAGGGAACAATTTCTTTGCATTTCTCTGGTCAATGGATACACACGTCCCTTACCTACAGGGAAAAGATGGAAGCTTCTTCAACCCCAACTATAAAGGTCTGTTTGACGGCAGTAAGGCCAGCATTAAAAAAATCAAGACCCAAGAGGGCTTTTCCCAGTTTATTAATTGCTATGACAGTGAGATCTACTATACTGACTACCGACTCGGAAAGATTATCAATGAGCTTAAACGATTAGGTATTTATGAAGAAACTATGATCGTTGTACTAGCCGATCATGGCGAATGTTTCAACGACCACAGCCGTATAGGTGAATCGTTTATTGCAGATACTCTCAAGCGCCACAAGCTGTTTCGTAAGAACAACTATAAAATTAGACTGCATGGCTCTATCTTTCCATATGATGAATTGATCAACGTGCCATTAATTATAAAATTTTCCTATGGAGCGTTTGCTGGTCAAAGAGTTGATGCTTTAGTGCAGCTCATTGACCTGGTTCCTACGGTTTTAGATATCTTGAAGGTGCCGGATAAATTATGGACAAAAGAAGTGCAAGGCAGGAGCTTGCTTCCTGTTGTTAGGGGGGATGCAAGGAAAATTAACCCGTTTGTTTTTTCTCATTCTCATGTCTTTCCTCATACCAGTTGTTACTATTCGGTCAGGGATCAAGGATACAAACTCATTCTAACCGTTCCCCCTAAATTCACTTGGCACAATTTCGTTAAAAGGCCAAAACATCTTCTTTTTAGCAAGTTACTAAGTAAGAGAAAGGTGTTGTTCGACTCTAGAAGTGGGGAAAAGGTTAACTTGCTGTATAAAAAGAAGAAAGAGGCTGACCAATTGCTCAATGTCCTGGTGGAATGGATTGGGCTAAATGAGGAACAAAGATGCGGCCTAAGCGATGCTCAGACTATTGTTGATAATGATGAGATGGTGATGGAGCAGCTCAAGGGGCTTGGATATCTAGATTAAATCACCTCAATGAAGCTAATCTGTGTGCTACCTACAATCCCAAGAGGCAATACATGGCTGATACCGTCAAAATCCTGCATGTCGTTGGAGGCACAGTTCGCGGTGGGACTTCTACATGGCTGGTGGATCTCTTGCGCCACATTGACCGTGAGCGTTTCTGTTTCGACTTCCTCATCCCGAGTACGAAACCGGGTTGTCATGATAATGAGATCTGTGCCCTTGGCGGAAAAATTTTTCGCTGTCCGCTTTGGCCCAAACCGTGGGAATTTTGGCTCAGGTTCCGCCGCATACTACGAGAGAATGGTCCGTACTCAGTAGTCCACAGCCATCCGCTTGGCATCACTGGCTATGTCATGCGCTTGGCGGCTCACGAGGGTGTACCTATGCGCATCGCGCATGCCCACAGCGCACCAGATGGCAGAGGCGATGGCCTATCTCGATTTTGTTACCAAATGCTGATGAAAAGATGGATAGACAAATATGCCACGGTGGGTCTGGGTGTGTCAAAGGAAGCCAACAGAGCTATTTTTGGCGCTAGCTGGAAGGGCGACCCGCGGTGTCGCGTGTTTCACTGTAGCATCGACCTGCCGTCATTTGGTCAGTTACCGGATTCGACGAAGACACGTCGTGCCTTGGGGATTCCTCAAGATGCTCTGGTCGTTGGCCACGTAGGGCGCTTCGTATCGGCAAAAAACCACGCCTTCTGGGTCGAGGTCGCCAGAGAGGTGGTTCAACGCCACCCCGATCCATGGTTCATGTTGGTAGGAGACGGAAAACTCCGGCCCATGATCGAGCAGAAGGTAAGGGCCCTAGGTTTACGGGATCGATTCATTTTCACGGGCTTGCGGAGAGATGTGCCAGCGCTCATGGCAGCAATGGATACATTCCTGTTCCCATCGTACTGGGAGGGACTGGGACTGGCACTGGTAGAGGCCCAGACAGCAGGACTGCGCTGTGTGACGAGCGATTCGGTCCCCGTTGAGGCGAGTGTAATCCCAGCACACGTGACTCGCCTTTCGCTCACGGCAGGTGCGCCTACTTGGGCCGAGGCCGTGCTCAATGCCGCTACATTACCCTGCCCAGATCGAGCCATGGTGTGGAATATCGTTGCTGCAAGCCCTTTTGTTATACATCGTTGCATCCGGGACCTCTGTGATATTTATAGCAATGTAAGTGGCAAACATATACACTAACCTCGCGGGTATACCTTGAGATGCGAAGTCAGCATCGAATTAAAACAGTATCATAGGGCTCACAAAATGGATATTAAGAAAAATGTCAGCGTTATATTAACAGTATTCAACGGCGCTCGTTACATTGACCGTTGTATCCAAAGCATTCTGAGTCAAACCGTCACTAATTGGGAACTTATTATAGTTGATGATGGCTCGAAGGATTTTACTGTTTTGCATGCCAAACAGTATCTCAAGGATGAAAGGATAACTCTACATAGTTTGGGACGCGTAGGGAGAGGTAAGGCACTCAACGAAGGTATCAGGCAAAGCTGCGCTGAGTTTATTGCTATTCAAGATGTTGACGATGTCTCATTGCCAGACAGGTTAGAAAGACAGGCAAACTACCTAAACAGGCATCCTCAGGTTGTGGCTGTCGGATCTGCATTTATATCTAGTAAAGAAAGCCCGAATAAACAACATATTAGAGTAAATCCTGTTGAAGATAAAGATATACGTAGAGCTATGAGCAAATATAACCCATTATGTCACACTAGTGTCATGTACCGTAGATCGTCAGTGGTGCAGGTTGGTTTGTACGACGAAGGACGCAAGTTTGCTTTAGACGCTGAACTGTGGATCCGCCTGGGACAGAAAGGAAAATTTGCGAACATAAAAAAGCCTCTGGTTATTAAGCACCCCTATTCCTGGAGTTATTTCAACTCTCGCTTCTCAAAGTGGGAGAGGTCCATAGGGGGAACAGCATTGCATTATAACGCAATAAAACGTCTCAAGCTATCTAAGTATTTATACCTGTTATTACCTTTAAGATTTATAACTTATTGGCTCCCAAAGTCTGTACGACGTCACATAAGGACATATGTCTCCAATGCTCAGGTTATCTCGCGCAATGCATTTCCTGCTCAGACAGAAAAAAACTGGCCTTATAGGTGATAGGCGAGATACAAACCCACGCAAAGACTTTAACATAGTCTCGTAAGCCGGATGCTTTGTTTCAGAGGTTATGGGATTAACACTCATTTCAAAAGGGCGTGAACATCATCCAGACTCATTGCCGCTTACTTAAAGCAGCCCTTCCCAATATTGGCTTGACCGATACGTCACGCTCGTAAATGGGTATCTGTATTTTTTATATAGGAGTTACTTACTATCATGGAACTGGACTGCAAGTCAAGCGTTTCAGAAACCTATATCCCCGCGACCAATCGGTTGGTTTATTTATTAGTGATATTAACCTTCCTGCTCATACCGGTATATATTTTAGCGTCAGGTGGACCACAACTCGTTGATATTCCTATCTTGGCTGTTATCGTTTACGTTTTTTTAACGACAAATCGTAACGAAACTCAATTATTAAGCCTTCCCTTCATGGCTTTTTTCACTTTTGGTTCATGGGCTATTTGTGTCAATATTTACTACTTCATGACCACTTATCACCTGTTTCTTATTCAAGCGTCTCTACAATTGTGTTATATTATTATGTTATTTTTCTCATTCACTATCCTTTTTGTTAGGATGTTAAACAATAAAGATGTAATTCCTTTTATTTACACTGGAGTCTTACTGGCAACTATTACTCCACTCTTCATAACGGGAAAACCAGAGTCTGGCTTCACGGTTAGAGAAGCTCTATCTTTCAATAATCCCAATCAACTAACCTATTTCGCAGTGATAATAATGGCAATCATACTTGTTTTAAATAATTGCTTTACAAAAATATATGAGAACAGGGAAGGAAAACCCTTCATTATTCTTACAAGTGTGGTTACAATTATATTAACGCATTATTTTGTTTTACTATCAGCATCAAGGGCTGGGTTATTAAGTGTCGTTCTGCTCGACATGATTGCAGTTTACAAAGCAAGTAAGAAAGCACTGTTGGCAATACTAATGGCTATTTTTGTGGTTTTTTTATTTTTTGGTGACAGATCTGTCATAGAACATAATTTATCGGAATTGCATAACCTGAAAATTGTCAAGAGATTCATGAGCGCTGACCTCTCTTCGCTTTTGGCCGAAAGAACTGAGGCAAGATTTGTCGTTCAGGATTTTAGTATAATCTTTGGAAATGGCAAGACGAAGGGAATTCTCGGAAAAAAAGAAGTACATAATACTTTGGCGGATATATTATATTCCTATGGTTTAATTGGTTTTTGCTTATTTTCTATTTTCCTTGCTTTCTATTTAAAACAATGCATCTCTGACAGATTCCAGATACTAATTCTTTTAGCCTTTATTCCGGTACACATTTCACATAATTTTGGTCGGTGTAGGATGATATGGATCTTTTATGCACTGGTCTATAGTATTAGCTTGATCCTTGCTAATTCACCACAATCAAGAATGGAAGAACCGCAAACTATGCGATGAATAAGAAGAGTGGTAAGTTCAGATGTGCTTCCGAAACCGTGATTACGAATGTCTTCGCTACTGAATCAGAATATTGAAAAGGTCCACGATGATGGCTTTTTTGTCTTATTCCTTCAAAATTCCACCTTAAATTTTATGAAATTTTGTCTTGACAATGGGGAGCACAATAGGGTAATAGGCTTTGCCTCTGCACTCTGCACTGCACTGCAGGTGCGACAAATGGGCTTCAGGTTTCGGCCCAGATCTGATATGGAATATAGGTGAATAGAATGCTTTCCTTTGAATATTATATGAAGTTTGGCGTTATTCTTGCGTTAAGTTTATGTTGTGATCAATTTGTATGCGCGCAGGTTTTTGCATCCAGCAATATCCATTACGTGGACCCTGAAAATGGTAGTGATTCAAACAGTGGCAGCTTATCTAATCCTTGGAGAAATTTATCGAATAGTATATCTAAATTGAAAGATGGAGATACACTCTATTTAAGAGGTGGGGTATATTTTGAAAGCGGTATTGCAATTGATATTAAGGGAACTGAATCTAATTGGATTAGGATAAAGAATTATCCAGGTGAATTTCCTACTGTTGATGGAGGTTATCATGAGTTTAGAACGGTCCCCAATTCTGATTGGGAATTGTTTGCTCCAGAGAAAAACATATACAGATCTGCAAAAACTTACCCTAAAGCAAAATATGTTTATGGATATGTTGAATCTGATCATAAGCTATATCGCCTTGTTCCCTATGAAAGATACGGCCATCTTTCCACAGACAATCAATACTTTACAAAAAATGGCTATATTTATGTAGGGGCAGGTGTTTTTTGGAATCCTTCTGATGAGAAGATATATATAAGGCTAAGACATAGCAGGCAACAAATTTCTATGGGATATCCTATTCCCTCAACTTTAGACCCCCGTAACGTAAGAATGGTTATTTCCCCTCATCACGCACTTGCCGTCTTTGGTATGGAAAGTTCTTACATTGAGATTGAGGGAATTGACTTTAAATATCAGAATAACGCTCTGAAATTCAAATCCAATTCGCATCATATTTCTATAAAGAACTCCAATGTCCTGGGCGGTAGAACCCATATTTTAGTAGAAACAGAGGTACACGATCTCATTTTTGACAATATCAGGATCGAAGATTCCATCCCGCCCTGGATTGCTAGGAGCGACGTAAAAATAGGCACTCAACCGGGACACCGTTTTCAAGGACCTGCGATTCTGTTGGGAGATTCATCATATAACATTGAAATTAAGGATAGCGCATTCATTGATACGTGGGATGGAATTCTGGCGCCGTGCTCGTCGCACAATGTTCATATTCATCATAATAATTTTAGTGGGACAAGGGATGATGTCGTTCAATTAGGATCTGGGTGTTATGATATCGAAATAGATAATAATAAGATGCTCCGTGTTTCAAAAGGAATTTCAAGACATGGATCTGGGTCGCCTTTGAAAATTGGCACAAAGTACTTCCATCATAATATAATTGATTGCAGCATGCCTATGTTAGACGGCAGGATGGATCCAAACAACCTGCTTCCAGCGAAGAGGCGCGGTCCGAACGGTGACGGAATGGTCTGGGCTCGTCCATTTGGAAGTCATCAGGGTAGTGGGTACGGCAAATGCGATCCATGGAAAATATACAATAACACTATTATATTCGGAAAAGAATTGAACAATAAGGGGGCAGGTCACACTTATACTATGGAGTCTTTTTGTCCTGATCATCCTCACAAAGTATATAATAATATCTTTATTCAAACCATGGATCATTGGTTATCGAAAAGGGCAAGAGTAGACGATGGTTCTCAAATTTTTGACGGGAATTTATATTTCCGATCTGTATCTAATCCGACTAATTGTTTTTTTCGAGCGTGGAAAAATGTTGAGGGCCAACAAGACTTTATGAGCTTGTCAGAGTTTAAATCTTCGCCCTTCTTTACAGTTTCTAAAAAGCATTATGAATCCGGGTGGGAAGATTCCGGTATCGAAGCTAATCCTCAATTGGATAGTGAATATAGGCCAGATCGCGATGGTCCAGCCGCAAGAGGTGCTGTTTCTTTACCTTCAGATTGGCCAGGCCAAGGCGGAGGAAACTACCGCGGTGCTTTGCCTCCAGCACTGAAGGGTCCAAAAAAACAACTGAAGGGTCCAAAAAAACTACCGAAGGCTCCAAAAAAACTACATCGATCGAATGATTAAGCAATCTATTCGTATCTGACAAACGGGAAATGTGAAGGCATAGGTTACTCTTATGGTTAAAGCTAATTTTTATGTCATGGCATTTGTGAAACAGTTCCTGCTGTAATTCCGTCCCAATCTCGCACAGAATTCGTTTTTGAGCTTTAAGACCCTTCTTCCACCAATGAAGCAAAAAAGGCTTTTGCTCTTCTCTAAGCCATGTTCTAACTATTCGAAAAAATAATAATTATTTGTTGTGAACAAAAAAGCTATTTTCGTTGCTAATACCGGTTTTTCGCTCTTTAATTTCAGACTTCCTTTGATGAAGCGCCTATCTGACCTTGGATGGTCAGTTGTTGGGGCGGCTAGTGATGAGGCAGCTTATGCCAGTAAGTTTGCGAAAGAAGGTATTAAATTTATAAACGTGTCTATCGATCATAAAGGTATGAATCCATTTGCTGATTTGGCTCTCATCTCGAAATTAAAATCTTTATACGAAAAAGAAACCCCTAACCTTGTACATCATTTTACAATTAAACCAGTGATTTTCGGTTCTTTAGCTGCCAAATGGGCTAACGTTCCCGCGATTGTCAATTCGATCACAGGATTAGGTTATGTCTTTGTGAAAGGCGGGTTGTTGAAACGTATCGTAATTGAACTATACAAGCTCGCCTTATCAAGACGGACGCAGATTATTTTCCAAAACAAAAATGATAAGCAATTATTTCTAGATAATGACATCGTCAAGGACACAAATGCTCGAGTAATCCTTGGATCGGGAGTCAATACAGACCAAATACGTCCACTAGAGAATAATACACAGGACGGCGGCCTCAAATTTCTGTTAATTTCAAGAATGCTCTGGACAAAAGGTGTGAGTGAATATGTAGGCGCAGCAGAAAAAGTAAAGAGAGACTTCCCTGAAACAAGTTTTATTATGGCGGGCGGGGCATCTGGCGGTGGTGCACAAGGAAATCCCGAAGCGATTCCAGAAAAGTGGTTGCAAGATGTGACATCCAAGGGAAGTGTACAGTGGGTAGGGCGCATTCCGCACAAAGAAGTTATGGCTCTTCTTGATGATTCGGACGTGGTTGTTTTGCCCTCATATTATCCGGAAGGCGTCCCAAAATCACTCATTGAAGCTGCTGCAAAAGGCAAAACAATAATTACAACTGACACTCCTGGATGCAGAGAAGTCGTGATCGATGGAGTTAATGGTTTCTTGGTGCAACCAAAAGATGTGGATTCATTAGTAAACGCCATGCACAGATTGATTCGTGAGCCTGGAATAGTAAACCAAATGGGTGCAGCGAGCCGCAAACGTGCGGTAGAGCTTTTTGACGAGAAAAAAGTTTTGAATGAAACGCTTATTGTTTACCAAGAAGCGGGTGCCCTGTTGCGGGAATGGCTGAAGGAGTGAGGAGTTTTTGGCTAAGGTAGATGAAGATGATTATCTAATTCCCCACGCTGAGACATCAGTCACCGCGTAATTTTTCAGCACTCCCCTAACATTGGAATGTATCAAAGGGGCCTCCAGACACTCTAACTTCTACAGGGCAAGTTTGATCCAATTCAGTATTTATTTATCAAATTTCAGACTATTCTTCACCAATTACCTCATAGTACAGGCCTCGGCAAAGTGGTCGAGTAGTTGAGTGGTTAAGTTATGATTATGCACTTTGGACAGGTAAATGTGAGAATCTGAGTAAATACAAGCATACAAGAAGTCTGTCACTTGATGGTCAAGTTTTTGTGAATTCAATGGCTTATATTTATTTAAAAATCAATAGGTTGCAGATTCTTAAACATCAAGTATAAGGTTCTTCCTTTTTCATTTACTGAAGATAACACAACCTGTCCAAAGTGCATAATCACTGGTTAAGTACTTGTTATTATGTAAACAAATAGACTTTACCTGAAAATTGGACAGTCAGTATTCATTCGAATTCTAACATGCTGAATTGTCCGGAATTGTTCCCCACCCCCACTCGACAACTCGACGACTCAACTATTTGACGATCTCTGTAGTGAGTTTCACTCATTAAATGTCATATGGCAATTTATAACAGCGATAAAAAGAAACTTGTTCTACTTGGTGACATTCTGTTGGTGTTCAGCGCCTTTTTTCTGGCGGTGTATATCAAGGTTGTTGCTTCCCAACCCCTTAGTTTTGAGTTTATTATATCGAGGGTCAATTGGGTAATTGTTTTATGGATATTTTTCTGTCCTGTTGTTTTCTATGTGTTTGAACTCTATGATGAAAGCCGTTGGCGGCATAATGTAAGGCTTTTGTCATATATCTGCTTCGCCGTTTTTGTTACTGCTGTTATTATCGCCTTTCTTTCTTTTGTTTTTCTGTCAGAAATTGTGATCGGCAGAAAAGTTATTTCACTTTACATCCTTTTTGCCATACCCCTTCTGTTCTGCTGGCGGAAAATTTTCTTCAGGGTCTTTTTACAAAATAGCACAAAACAACAGAAAATCCTTCTCATTGGTGAAAGTCCTATTATCGAGGATCTCAAGTCGCTTGTGCAGAATTTGGATGCCGGCGTTCTGAGCGCGATTGGCGATTATTCCGAGAACCCTGGAACCATCAGCATCAATGGCTCAAAATCAACTCAAAGCCTGTACGATCTTGTGATAAAAAGTCAGGCTAATACAGTAGTTGTTGCCGATCGGCTCAGGAAACTCCCTTTGCTTAGGAAGCAACTTTTGGATCTTAAATTTTCAGGTGTAGCCATTTTTGATGCACCTTACTTCTATGAGATGCTAAGCGGCAAGGTACCTGTAGCTCATGTCAAGGATTCCTGGTTCTTGTTTCGAGACCAGGGCGGTGCATTTAATCCCGCGGTCTACAGAAAGACCAAGAAGATTAGTGATAAACTTTTTGCTCTCTTTGGGATAATCCTTTCTTTTCCTCTGATGTTACTGGCTGCCTTGGCCATCAAACTGACGTCGAAGGGGCCAGTGTTCTTTAAGCAGGAACGTCTGGGGCAAAATGAACGGCTGTTTACCCTGATAAAGTTCCGCACCATGGTTGATAATGCTGAAAAATTTACGGGTCCTAAATGGGCAGGGGAAAATGACCCACGAATAACAAAAGTCGGCAAATTTCTTAGGAAGAGCCGTATTGATGAGCTTCCGCAATTTCTTAATGTCTTGAAGGGCGACATGAGTTTTGTTGGACCACGTCCCATCCGCAAACATTTTGCCGACCTGTTGGCCAAGGACTTTCCCTATTACAGACTCAGGTTTAACGTAAAACCGGGCCTGACCGGTTGGGCCCAGGTTAGGGGAGATTATGCAGGTTCCAAAAAAGGTCAATTAGAGAAGCTGCAGTATGAGCTCTATTATGTCCAAAATCAGTCTATTTTATTTGATCTGTTTATTGTACTGCAGACCGTGCAGACGGTGCTGTTTCGGAGAGGGACGTGAAGAAAGTAGGGAGAGTGTGGAGTTAGGAGTGAGGAGGATAACAGATATGCTGGGATAAATACTATGCTGGGATAACAAAGAATGCTGGAATAAAAACACTATGCTGGCATGCTGGAATGCTGGCATGCTGGAATGCTGGGATAACAAATATGCTGGAATTAAAAAAGGGCGTATAGAATGAAATATGCGAGGTTTGAGGATTTGCCTTGCTGGCAGAAAGCGCGGGAGTTGTGCAAAGTTATATTTGAGCTTATTAGTAAGAGTCCTTTTTCAAAAGATTTTGGTTTGAAGGACCAGATCTGGCGGGCTGCCGGGTCGGTGATGGATAATATCGCGGAGGGTTTTGATGATATGTCGAGGAAGGAGTTCATCAAATTCCTTGGTTACTCCTTGCGGTCGTGTAGTGAGGTGCAGTCCCAATTATATAGAGCTATGGATTGCCAGTATATCAGCAAGGAAGATTTTAAGGAAATTTACCAAATGGCCGGAGATTGTCGCGGCCAGATCAAGGCGTTTAGGGGTTATTTGAGAAAAATGAAATGAAATGAAATAATGCTGGAATGCTGGAATAAGAACTAATTAAGGATTGAAGAATATTTTGGACACGGATTACACGGATGGCGCGGATAAAGAAGTGAAGAAGAAAAAGTTTAGACACGGATTGCACGGATTAACACGGTGTGTTTTAGGCCGAAGGAATCAAGGCATCTTGATTCCACCGGCATTCCATTGACGAGTACTCGCAGTATTTTGTCACTGCATAGAAATGTTGTTTGACCTATTCAGGGGATATGATAAATTAATATCATGATTGGGATTACAAATTGGGGGTGAATAATCATTTTTCATGAATACTTAAGAGTTATAACATGAGGGTTACGATTGATGTACCGGATATTATGAATGTCAAAGAAAGTATTTCTTAACACTTCGCCTATCCAGTATATTTACCAGCTTGGACTTATACGTATTGTCAAAGAACTATTCGGAAAATTTATGTTCCGGCGGAGGTTCATGAGGAGCTTAATAGGGGGTTGGATTTCATCTTGCCCCTGAGCATAAGTCTCTCATCCTTAAAAACGCAGGTGAAGACTAAAGATGGGGAGTTTTGTTCCTTAATCCTAAGTCTTCCCGATCGGAATTTTGCAAAAAATAACTTATTGATCTAATTGATAAAAAAAATTTAGTGTAGTGACAATTGGCCAATTTAGCCGCTAAAACTGCTTTAAAATATAGCTTTAAAAGTACAAAAACCACTTAAAATCTACAAAAAGTGTAGAAAACTCCATTTTTTCACCATTTTTGATGGTCGAATGAGACCCTTAAGAAGCTTGTTAGTCTCAATTGTTACTACACTAAAAAAATAACATTTAATAATATCAAGCTGTTAAGAATGTGTCAATGTCGATCTGGAAGATTCAGGTTAATGATCGGTGAAATCTGTGGATGATAAATAATGGATGGTTGGATGAATTCCTTCGTGGCTGAATAGTTTGGAAAGCCTGTGGAAAAAAAAGGTTAACACGAGGTAATATGAGTAAACAGTCAGACGATTACGATAGTCCGTGGAAAAATATCCTGGAGACATATTTCCATGATTTTATGACTTTTTTCTTTCCAGTCGTAGCAGAAGGTGTCGATTGGTCCAGGGGGCATTCTTTTTTGGATAAGGAATTGCAGCAGGTAGTGCGGGATGCTGAGCTGGGGAAGAGGCTTGCGGACAAGCTGGTTCAGGTATGGCGAAAGGATGGAAACGAGGCTTGGGTATTGGCACATGTGGAAGTACAGGGCCAGGAGGAATCGGACTTTGGTAAACGGATGTTCGTGTATAACTATCGCATCTTTGATCGTTATGACCGGCCGGTGGCAAGCCTTGCGGTATTATGCGACGAGAGATCTGGATGGAGACCGGACTGGTTCGGCTATGAGCTGTGGGGATGTAAGGTTGGGATAAGTTTTCCTATTGTTAAAGTGCTGGATTACAGAGATCGGTGGGAAGAGTTGGAAAGAAGTGATAATCCGTTTGCCGTAATAGTCATGGCGCATTTAAAAACACAGGATACGCGCCATGATGACCAGAAGCGCAAAACATGGAAACTTTACATGGTGAGACGGCTCTATGAATGTGGTTACCAGAGGGAAGATGTAATCAATTTATTTCACTTCATTGACTGGCTAATGAGATTGCCCGAGGATGTAGAGGAAAGTTTCTGGGCGGAGATGCGTCAATATGAGGAGGATAAAAAAATGGAGTATGTAACCAGTGTAGAAAGAATCGGAATCAAGAAAGGGATTCAGCAGGGAATTCAGCAGGGAATTCTTCAAAAGGCCCGAGAAGATGTTATCGAAATTCTGGAGGTTCGCTTTGATATAGTTTCTCGATCCATTATCAAGGCTATCAATGAGATAGATGATCCCTCTGTTTTGAAAATGCTCCTCAAGAAAGCAGCGATGGTTGGTTCTCTGCCAGAGTTTAAGCAGATTATGGAGAGAGTAATTTCTTCGAGTTAGCTGATGGCTGATAGCTCATTGGTCGGGAGTTGGAGGTAGGTTTAAAGATAGAAGATTAGAAATTAAGAAGATAAGAAAACCAGAGGTCGGAGGTCGGAGAGTAAAATAAATGCTGGAATGCTGGAATTTGGGAATTTAGGGATTGAAGAATATTTTGGACACGGATTTTACGGATTAACACGGTGTTTTTTTGTGCAAACAAAAAAATATAAACCGTCTTCTACCAGACTTTTTACAGTGGGGCAACATGGGAGGAGTAAGGTCCGCAGATTACACGGATTAAAAATTATATAGTGAATATTTATGAGCATGAATCTTTAATAATCTGCGTAAATCTGCGAAATCTGTGGATCTGTGTGCGTCTGTGGCCAAATAAATCATGAACTATCGGCCTCTATATCTAATCTTATTGATTCTGTGGTCAGCATTGATTTTCCACCTTTCGGGAATTCCGCACTTATCTGTCGGGAGTCAGGATTGGATGGTGAGAAAGCTCGGTCACAGCCTTGTATTCGGCATTTTCACCTTACTTCTTTGGAAGAGTATCCCCTGGTTTGAAAATAACCTGTCCAAAAAAATCCTGCTTTGCGTTTTTATTGTGCTGGGCTATGCCATATTTGACGAGATCCGCCAGTCGTTTGTACCTGGGCGGTGTGGCAATATCAAGGGGGTTTTGTTCGATTTCATTGGGGCTATGGCTGTTCTGTTGTGGTTTTGGGTAAGAAAATCAGAGGGCATTACGTCTAAACTCTTGAAAAAAACTTTTTTTCGTGATCGGTGATGAGTTGTAAAAAGAACGAGGCAGGGAAGATAGAGCAGTTTTTGAAAGGTCTTTGAGATGAAAACACAGAATGATGAGTTCTTTACCAAAAATTCTGAACTGAGCATAGAGTTTAGTAAATATCTTTTAGAACGCCCCGAGATGGATGATCTTCTTACAGAAGAAACAGTAGTTGTTTTGTTGCCTGAATTTGATACCGAATTGAGGGATTTCAACTTGGGGATGGCTAAGGAGATCGAAAGCGAGGGTGGAAAGGTACTATATGTGAAGGTGAAACACATAGCTCCAAAGATCTCCTCTAGGTTAATCGGTGTTGAGGTCGGGGAGTATAGTGCTATTGCTTAAAAGTAAACATTTTGTAATCAGCAATTATAGTTAAAAGTTTCCCAAACGTTTCGGGACACTATAATTCAGTCAAACGATTTGTGCAAGTTTTACATTCTGATTAATACCACAATGAGCGTCTGTTTGATTTGATGGACTTGTATTTTGTAGATTCTTTTTAGGATATCAAAGAAGGATTGTGGAAAAAAGGACTTATTTTACCGGAAGATAGGCGCGGTTAAATGGCAGTGGACATGATCCGGGCGTATTTATACGTCGACATTCTTGTAATCTGCCCATTGCCATCATGCCTTGATGGATATAGATAGCAACTGAATATAATTCAAGAAGTGTCATAAGGAAATCCGAACGGGCGCATTCCCCAAAAGTGGGTCATGCTGCAATAATGGATTCGGAGGAAATTGCCATTTGTTTCAACAGGTTCCATCGTCCTGCTTTGTAATAAGATCGCAATAACAAAATAGCCTCTGCGCTTTGTTCCTTCCAAAAAATGCCCGGACCTTTTATTCGAAGATTGATTACTCTGCGAACTGCGCTTTCAATTGCTTCGCTGCCACAGGGTAAGCCCAATTCCGAAATGCCTGTGTAATCCATTCGTCTCCGGTGTTCAATAAAATAGTCTAATTGGTACGGATAGCTCTGCTGTTGCGCCCGCGACACAAAGTTCTGATCGTCTCTATGAAAGGATGCAACTTTCGATAGATGCTCCACGGCGTGGTAAAAATCAAGCAGTTCGTAAAATTGGCCGATTTTTAATCCCAAACATTTCATGAGTGCTGGAACCCTGTCTCAAATCCATTTTGCACCATCAGCCACGAAAAGAATCTTGTCTGCTTCCGCAATCCCTATCCGGCTCAAATAATGTCGCAAAAGCCCAAACAACGCATCTGGTCCTCGCATAATATCATCAATAAGTGGAGCAAATGTAATTTCTCTGCGACCTTCCTCGTTTGTGACGTAGATGATCAAAAGCTTTGGTTCTCGCCACTTTGTATGATATCGGTTTCTGCCTTTATTTGTTTTTTTGCCTCGCTTGTTTTTTCTGATTCGAATGCGGCCTCCATCCTTAGATATGACTACACGCCGACCCCTCAAGCTCACGTCATACACTACTGTCCCTGCTTTCTGCATGAGTCTGGCTCGCTGCGCCCACTTGTAAACAATGTTTTGAATCGTCTTGACGTTAAGAAAAATACCTCTTTCATGCTGGTCTTGACAAAAACTGCCGATTAAGTTATTATTTTTTTAAATTTAATAAAAAGTTTGAAAGGTATTATGATAATAACACATTCCAGAGAAAAACTAATAAATGCAGTCTTGTTTTTTGCAAAAAAAACTAATTTCTGCGGAAAAACAAAACTCATGAAACTTCTTTATTTTCTGGACTTCATGCACTTTAAGCAAACAGGTAAAACTGTCACGGACCTTGATTATTTCGCATGGGAACAAGGTCCTGTTCCAAAGGTTTTTTTTGAAGAAATCAGCAAAAACCCACGCAATGATTTAACAGCCCTCGTAACAATCCAAAATTATGGCGAATTCCAAAAAATTTTGCCTAAAAAAGGTAAAAAACCATGCCTCGACTTTTTCTCTACAAGAGAATTAAAGTTACTAGAAAAAATCTCTTACATCTTCAAAGACGTTCGAGCAGGCGACATCTCTGATATATCTCATCTTCCTAATAAACCATGGAGTAGAACCAAAGAAACAAAAGGGATGTTTCAACTTATTGATTACAACTTGGCCATAGATACTGAATCTGCCGAAAATCTTCCTCCACATATAGCAAAACAACGCCATATTGAGCGTCGTGAAATGTTGGCGAATTTTGGGGTAAAATAAATTGTTAACTCGCGGAGCTATTTTTCTTGCTGAAAACTTCGTATTTTCAGATAATACAATAGGAAAAAAACTGCTTGTACTTCTTAACAATCCGACTTCTGACGACCCATATTTTCTGGTCAAAACAACTTCACAACAGCATGCAAAACCCAAAACTTCTGGTTGTATTGAAAATTATTATCAAGCATATTTCATCTACGCTAATGGCGATTTTTTTGAGAAAGACACGTGGATTCAACTTGACGATTATTTCCCCTATAGCCCATCACACGTTAAAACAAAACTAAAACATATAGGACAATTAACCCCCAAAAGTATTGATAGTATTGTCAAATGCTTCCTTAAAATCAACGAAC
>Ga0255371_10022_pt1 | contig 25442 bp, 22 predicted proteins | sample ANMaggSSYBR01I12_FD_182097 | JGI IMG/M metagenome (GOLD analysis project Ga0255371, IMG submission 182097) | Sediment cell enrichment communities from methane seep in Santa Monica Basin, California, United Staets - ANME aggregate JGI... | ecosystem: Environmental > Aquatic > Marine > Cold seeps >...
GTATAATTATAGCGAGTTCATTAATTAAAAAAGAATTTAAATTAATATGGTTAGATTTTATAAAAAACCACTCAATATGGGGTTGCTTTTCTTTATTGCCAGTATATTGTCCATTCTATCTTTCCCCTGTAACCCTCTTGTTATATTTAAAGTAATAAAACCCCTTGATATAAAGGTGTTATGGTATATGGGGTGGATAGTCTGGGCGGCTGGTATGACCCTGATAGGCTTTGCCTATTATTATATATACATAAGAAAGGCAAAAGTATTAATTAAGTACGGAATTTATAAACTTATCCGCCATCCTTTGTATATGGGCTGGATTTTATCAGTATTTATTGCCACTATTTTCCTGTATCAGCATTGGATATTTATAGTTATTGGAACTTTTGGGGTAGCCACTCTTTATTTAATTTCAATTGAAGAAGAACGCCTTAATAATAGACAGTTTGGTAACAGCTATAAAAACTATATGGAAAAAGTACCCAGAATGAATCTTGTTCTGGGATTTATTAAGATACTTAAAAAAAGTAATAAATAAAACAAAATTTCTATGAAATAATTGTTAAGGCAATTTTTAGTTTAAACCTTATCTATACTCTGGGGACAGTAGACAAAGTTAGAACCGCAATATTGAGCTTAGATGAGGATATTTTTATAACATAATAAAGAAAAGTGAAACAAATAAAAAATACAGTGCTCCCAGGACTATTCCTGTAATATCAAATCCCCTGCCTTTTTTATTATATGACCGTTTTTTAATTCTTACCAAATCAATACTTCCACATACGACTGCTGCAATTGATAATACAATTGACGCTATGCTGTTAGAGAATGGAATGCCCCCCTTGTTGGAGAAGAGCCGAAGTTGGTCACTTTGCGGGGTGCACAAGTTGGCTGGCCATAGCGTACGAAGTTAGAACCGCTATAATGGCTTCAAATAAGGATATTTATATGCCTGAATTAATATATTAAATACTCTTATCTAACAATGTTCTTTTCTATACTAAATTCAATAAATATTAGCCTTAAGGTCCGGTAAAATCTACATTTAAGTGAATATATTCTCTAAAATAGCGGATATAATCACTATCATTATTATGATTTGTCTGCCAGCCTTTATGGCTTATCATTATCTGAAATCTGTTACTACCATTATTTATAGCTATTTGTAAAGCATCTTTTAAAGCCTGGTTGCTAATTGTAATATTAGGATCAGGGTATTCTCCCAATGGACTACTTGGTAAATCAAAATCACCTAATTCTAATGCATCATCTCCCCAATTAACTACCTTTACCCAAAAAGCTTCTATTAATTGATTGTATGGATCATCATGTTGAGAGGAATTAGTAAACATAAGAGTTGCATTATTAATTGTGGTGCCTGCTAAATCTCTAATATCAAAACTTACAAAACCCCTAAAAGGTTCATTAAAGAAGGCATCACCAACAACAATCGGAGCAGCAGGTGCAGTGTTAGTTATATTATCTTTAATAATATTTCCTGCCTCATCTATCGGTACTTCCATACTCTGCTGAGATGGAGGCAGTGGATACACAGTAACAGATTCAGTCTTTGTATCGGTTCCGCCATTTCCATCATCTACTACCAGAGTTATCTCATAGTTACCGTCAAAGTCTGGTGTAGTCCATATCAATGGATTGCCTAATGGGGGATTAATTATCCCATCTGATACACTCCAGGTGTAAGTTAAGGCATCACCGTCAGGATCTGTCGCATTTGCCAAGATATGATAATTTAGTCCAACCCTTAAATCACCTACTGGAAATATTATCTCTGTAATCTCTGGAGGACTATTTGTGGAAGTACATCCCCAAGTTAAGTCTATAGCATCATTGTCACTACCCTCTGAATTGGTAGCAGTAGCTTTTAGAGTATAGGTATCAGTTGGATTATTTAGATTAATCTGACATTTAAATTCACCCCAGGCACCACCTGCATCATCTTTGGAAAACTCTACATCAGGGCTGGGAGTACCAGTGACATTTGCCTTTATCCTGTAGTAGCATACATTATCTGAAGATGAATATATTGGGCCCTCATATATTTCAAGAGTAATGGTCGGGGCTTCTTTTTGTTCTTCCTGCTCAGGTGTTTCCTCTTCCTCCTCAGAAGCTTCTTCTTCCTCGACATTTTCTTCTCCCTCAGCAGACTCTTCCTCCTCTAATTCCGGGGTTTCGCTGCCTTCCCCCTCTACTGCCTCTTCTGCTGCAGCTTCTTCTTCCTCAGTACCTTCTACATCTTCTACTGTATCTGCAGCGCATTGATTGCATATAGCTGCAGTTCCAAAAAAGCATATCAGGGCAATTATGGATAGTAATATACAAAGCTTATTCTTTTTCATAATAGTCCTCCTAAACCAGGCTATAACAGTAGACTTAGTACGACATTATCAAATAATTGTATAACATTAATCACATATTAGGAACTCTGGACATATTTCTGCGATATAGTTCCGATTTTGCTAACCTTCCACTTTTAAGTGCGATATAGTTCCTATTATGACGATATTAGGAACTATTAGCTAAGTGTAGCCATTATATTTGTTTTAGAAATAATGGTCCTATCTTTAAAAAGTATAAAAACTGTCAAAGTTGTCTGATCAAATAAAATGTAATTTGTCATACCTGATTTTGTTGCTTGGTAAAGAAAAGTCTGTACAATTGGCTGGCCATAGCGGACGAAGTTAGAACCAGGATTATAGTTTCAAGTAAGGAAATCATTATTCCAGAATTTGCTTTATAGGCTGAATTAATCTATCTATAGCGTGATCATTTGCATCTGCTGTTCTACCGACCCTTATTTATAGACTCTGATAATGGGCTTGTAACGAGAACCATCTTGCCTGCGTATCCACCGCATTCGAGCAGCTCATGAACACGAGTGGCCTCAACCAACGGAATGCACTCCGCTACCACCGGTTTGATACTGCCTGCTGCTACTAAGTCGAGGAGCTTCGTCAGTGTTTCGCGGTACCAGGCTTTGTCCTTCGAGATATCCGGGGTCAAAGGCACCTGCTTGCCGTCCGGAATGAACTTGAGCAAAAACACCATCATCATGGTGAGCGGAATGACTCGCAGCCCCGCTTTTTTGGTTGTGGCTTTGCCAAACCACTCTAAGCGCCCACCTTTGCGTAGGGCTCGGTAAGAACGCCATACATGTCTGCGCCACCTCTCTCATATTAAACATTGTAGCCATTTTAATCCACTGGCTTTAAGCTTTGAAGACAAATGGGGTATAATGAAATGAATATATAATTTATAGGATGGACGCTATGAGAAAAAACAGACTATATCTTATCATTGCCTTAATAACTTCCATAATGCTTATTACAACAGGAGCCCTGTGCAATCAGTGTGCTGCTACTACTCAAGAAAAAACCGATGTTGAAGAGGAGGGAGTGCAGGAAGAAGAGACAGGTGAAGAAGCTCAAGAAGAGGAATTAACACAGGAGGAAGAGACACCAGAGGAGGGATCTACCGAAGAAGAGTCTCAAGAGGAAGAAGCAGAAGAAGAAGTAGAGGAAGAAGAATCTGAGGAAGAAGAGACTCAGACTGCCTATGAAGAACCTACTATAGAGCTTCAGGTCTATGAAGGTCCGGTGTATTCACAGGCTGATGCTGTATGCTACTGGAGGGTAAAGGCAATTGTGACCGGAGTCCCCACTCCCACAGTGGAATTTAACAGGGATGACAGCAATGGCGCCTGGGGATCAAAGAAAGCCCAGGTAAACATGGCCAATCCTACAGACAGCTACAGCCTGCAGGCCACTGCCACAAATACAGAAGGTACGGCCATTGACTCCATAGTCCTTGTCTGGGAGTGCAACAGACCTCCAGAGGTCACAGATATAGTCATGATGGGGGACCATTTTGTGGGAAAAGAATATACCATATCTGCGGATGCTACCGATCCCGATGGTGATTCTATAAGTTATTTATGGGCGGTAACAGGGGGAACTCTGGACAGCAGCAGCGGTAATCCTATCAAGTGGACAATGCCTGCTGCAGCAGGTCAATACCAGATAACAGTGGAAGCCGATGACGGCAATGGAGGTACGGACCAGAGGACAGAGAGTATTGAAGTTATGGAATTTTTTGCACCTCCGATAACCCTGCCTATCGTATCTTCCGAGGGTGGATGGATAACTTTTGATGGAGATGTAACTACTGGAAATTTTCACCTTGTTGGAGATTCACATAATAATTTCGCAATAAAGGGCTTTGTAAGTTTTGATATCACCGGATTAAGCGGAGCTACGGTTGAGACTGCTGAGCTTACCGTTAATCGGGATAATGTTTCTGGAAGTCTCTCCTCATTTCTACCTCTCTGGCTAGTATCGGTAAACTGGGAACCGGGTGACAGTGTTATAACAGCGAGTGATTATAACCTTACAGGGGATATAATCTATACTTTTGGCATTCATAGTTTTTTTCTTTCTTCACAGGTAATGAAGGGCCGTCTGCAGGATGCAATCAATGCTGGCAGGAACAGATTCCAGATAATGTTATATTTTAAAGGAAGAGATACGGATAATGATAATTCTTATGATTACTGGGGGTATATAGATAGCAAAATAAAATTCAATGTATCATATACACAATGAGGAATGTATAGAAGACGGTAGTGACTCTTATCAACAGAGTTATCAGTTTAAAATACGATACTTCAGAATAATTATAACTCTATTTAAATGAATTATAAAAAAATAGTATAATTATATTCGATAAAATATCATAAATGCTCCACTGGAGATATTATGAGAAAAGGTAAGCTATTTCTATTTATTTCTATCCTAACCATAATCTTTCTTTTTGGTACTGCCGCCTTAATCGACCGGTGCACTATCTTTTCAGGATCAAGTATTGATGAAGAAGAAAAAAAAGAGATAGAGGAAGAGACAACAGAAAAGGAGGTGGAACCTGAAGAAGAGGTTAGGGAAGAAACTCCCGAAGATAAAATAGTGGAAGAAACAAGTGGTGAAGAAGATGCAGATGAAAACAAAGAAGAAACTGAAGAAGAAGAACCGAAAGAAGAAGAACCTCAACAAGAGTCACAGGCTCCCACTATAGACCTTGTAATATATGATGGACCTACTTATTCTGAAGATGATGATGTTTGCTATTTAAGAGTAGAAGCAATTGTCACAGGTAATCCAATTCCTACAGTTAGTTTTTCAAAAGATGATTCAGGAGGTTCATGGGGACCTCTTAAGACTCAAATAAACCTAAATAGTCCAACTGATACCTATACACTTACTGCTACTGCGACAAACCCGGAAGGAACTGCTACTGATTCCATCGAACTCAGTTGGGGGTGTAGTCCTGCTACAAAAGGAGGAAACAGTAATCCGAATATCAACTTCATAAATATAACTGGGGGCACCCCTCTTTATTGGCCAGATTCAAAATATGATATAAACGCTATAGCAGAAGATCCAGATGGAGATAACCTGTCTTTTGAATGGTCGGTTACAGGTGGATGGATTGATGGTATTTATGATAATCCAACTGTGTGGAATACACCTGATTCTGGTGGAACATATGTCTTGACCGCTTCTGTAGATGATGGAAATGGTGGTACTGATAGTTATACCAAGTCAGTATTTATATCAGAAACCCAACTAGTTATGCCCCCCCTTGAAACTACGGGATCAAAAAATTTACAAGCATATGAGGTATTAAGCGGAATAATCTTTTGTGATCAGGGTGTGCACGACACTCCATATGGGGAGATATGGATAGGTGATACTGACATTAATGAAGTGATTTTGACCTATATATCTTTTATTGGAATTGATTCTCTGGATCATTTAGAAAATGTTACTATAACTGATGCCTCTTTGATAATGAATGTGTACGAGTGGATAGGTCATCCAGACCTGGCTGGAGATCAGATATTTGTACAAGCAGCAGACTATGGAACCTCATTAGAGTTTGAGGACCAGAACTTTGGGGGAGGAAGGACATTAGGGACTATTAATAATAGTCCTGGCCTAACTAATATTAACTTCACAAGCCCCGAACTGATTAATGAGATACAGATTGTTCTGGACGATCCAGTTAGACATTATGTTCAGCTAAGATTATTTCCGGATGGCGTAAACTGGAACTACTTTTCAGACTATTATAAAATAATGTGGCAGACAGTGTATTTACATATTGAGTATACATATACAGATGAGCAATAGTATAAGGACTAAAAAACTATTCAACTAAATGCATAACATATAGATTTATAGTCATAAAAATATCTTATATTTGACCCTACCTTATTCAATCTCGATAATTTGGTTTGAATAAAACACATGGCAGACAGCCAGTCCTAATTCTTTACGATTTAGATAATTCTTATTATTCTTGGAATTCTGTTCATATATTTTAGATAGTCATCTTTATACATGTAAAGACGCTATATGTTTAGAGGGCTGGTTGTCCAGTTTGTTGGTGAAGAACCTGCATATTCTGGCTGGGGAGAGAGGATCCAAACCATAAGTAATTTATTAATAATTATATAAATATAAATATTAATACAAATATTAAGCTGGTGTCCCTAACTTACAAATTTTCGAACTGTTTATTGAAAGAAATGACTGATATTTATAAGTTGGCTGGGGATAGTAGACGAAGTTCAAACCAGGATTTTACTGTTAACTGAGAATATATTTATACCTGAATTAACACATAACTAATAATTCCTGATACAGGTACTTGCTTATTCAAAACTAATGGAGTCCCGCATGCCGTTTAAGATATCGGATGCCTCAGCAGCCTGTCGCGTGAGAAACAACCCACTCACCATTATCAAATCATCCATTTTTAGCAGTAAAATATTATCAAAAGCATAGTTATTATTCTCCTGATCCGTAAGGGAGTAGAAGTATTCCCAATAATACAGGCCAGACAATTCTCCCGAATATATTTCCTCACCTCCCGAATATATTTCCATAAATTCTATATTCCACTCAGACTCTCCTGTTATATCAAATAAATAATCTTCACTAAATATTTCAAGATTATTTAGATTAAAGGCTCCTTCACTGAACCATGAAACCGCAACAAACATTGATAGGTTATCCGAAGCTGGTGGGAAGAATGTTACACTATGACCATCTTCGTATTCTTCTTTATAATCCCAGCCGTCAGGATAATTTATTGAATATCCGTAATCCTCATTTATGTAAATGTTGCCCTGGGTAAAGTAGCTCCCGTCCTTTTGAGGTACTTCTTCGGTTACTTCCTCTTCACTAACGACCATAAAATCATACTTGCTGTACAGTGAGCCATTTAAATACACCTCTGCCTTATAGCTTCCAGGCTTCCAGGGTAGCTTTGGCGGATACCAAAAATTAACAACTTCCTGTCCGTAATAATTTTCAGTTATCTCAATATCTACAATATCCAGAATCTCATTTTCATCAAAATACCATCTGACACTATAAACATCCCCTATTATTAAGAAATTGGTCAGGACATATATAAAGAACGCATCTGAAGAGCTAAATTCACTGATCGGGTTGACGAGTTCCATATTGTCCCTATCTTCATTTGATAGTTTTACTTCTATGATTTCCGCTGCAGGAGCGATTATCTCAAAGTCAGCGGTATCTTTTAGTTCCCCGTTATGGTAAAAGGATACAGAATATTTCCCGGGGTCCAAAAGCACCTGGCCCTCCCCTAGATTCTCTGTTTCAATATAAAAATATGCCTCAATAAAACCAGTATCCTCAATAGAATATTTTTCTGTCTTGTCAAAAATAATCTCACCAGTGTCCTCATTTATCATGTTAAAGCGCTTGTTATCATCTGCTTTTACCCCACTTACCTTAATAGTTGTAAAAATCTTTTTTATATTGAAGCTGAACTCATCCTTTGAGCCGACCGGTTCGCCTGTCACAGAATCTATTTCACCGCTTACCACAAGTTCCCCAAATGTGATCTTGTGTGTGCATGATGACATAAAAGGTATAAAACTAAGCATGATCATAAATGTGACAGTAACGGCCAACACCTTAATAAAAAGAAGTTTTCTTGGCATTTTTGATCCTCCATTTTTAAATATAAATATTTACTGCCGCTCTGGATTTATTTCCTACTCAAACTAATCCAGCCAGATATCATGTCAGGTGAGGGTCTCCCAAAAAATAGTTCACCCATAATGTCAGTATTTCAGCCTTATTTGTCCTTTTGGATAATTGTCCAGCAAACTCAGCTGTAGTCATATTATCCAGAGAACTATGAGGCCTATACTCATTATAGTCTCTTTTTCCTGGTTATTCTATTTGTTGATTCTATAATTGGATCTTCCATTTTTTTTAATCAATTTTTGTTATCAATATTGTGGTGTGCTGGCTGGGGAGAGAGGATTCGAACCCCCACTGTACGGACCAGAACCGTATGTCCTGCCATTAGACGACTCCCCAGCGTTGAGCATTATTATGCTACCAAAAAATAAAAAAAGAGGCAAAGTAAATTATTATTTCAGTGAAGATATTTTTATGGCAATATTTTTTAGAGCGATTACAATTCTATTGATATAAAGGATTTATATTATACCAATGGTATAGAACACAAATGGGCCGCAGTTAAAGTTGAAAAAAGAAAAGAAAAAATAAATTAGCTAAAATCATTCAGTCTTCTCTATATAGAATGTAAATAACCCATCCTCTTCTTCGGTCTGTAGAAGCTGATTTCCAGTTGTCCTTGCCCAGCTTTCAATATCGGGTTTTGAACCGGGGTCATCGGCCATCATCTTGAGGATCTGCCCTTTTTTCATGGAGTTTATTTTCTTCCTTGTCTCAAATATGGGTACAGGGCAATAAAGACCTACGCAATCTAATATCTCATCAGCAGTAATCTTATTTTCATCCATGATCATTTACCTCAAAATATTATTTAGAGCATATATACAAATATAAAGATATATAGCGATTATGAATTAAAACTAATCCGGATATCTCCTTACAGCTTTTTCCCACACTCCGGACATTTATCGATATGGTTAGAAACAGGATAGCCGCAGGAACTACACAATGTTATTTTGACCTTGCAGAAACCGCATTCATCTGAATCCTTATCTTTGATCTCAGCATCACAATAGGGACATTTGCATGGTTTTTTTAAATCTTTATCCATATGTCTGCTCCTGGTAAATTATTTTTTATGTTTCTTTCTATAATCTTCTATTGCCAGATGAAGAGCATCTGCCCCCAGATTTGAGCAGTGCATCTTGTTCCTGGGTAATCCGTCAAGCTCCATGGCAACATCCTTATTTTCTATCTTCATAGCTTCATCCAGTGTCTTTCCTTTTCCCATCTCACTGACCATGCTGGATACTGCGATAGCTGCTCCACAGCCGAAGGTCTTGAATTTAACATCTTCAATAATATTATCTTTTACCTTTATGTAAAATGTCATCATATCACCACAAACAGGATTTCCGATCTCACCGATCCCGTCGGCATCTTTTATCTCGCCAACATTTCTGGGTGCAGCAAAGTGATCCATTACTTTTTTGCTGTATGCAACCATTAAAACCTCATTTCAAACTATATTGACCTATTCCTCTGGTCTGGAATTTTAATATATTATTTTTAGTATATTCTTTCAAGTTATTTTATGAAATTATGTTATTTTATGAAATTATCATTTAAAAATCAAAAGTGATTTTTTTAAGATTAAAGTTTAAAAATGAACTCCACTCCAGATATTTTTTACTCCTCTTTATAGATCGGAGACATATTTCTCAGACGCTCTACTATGGGCGGCAGCACTTCCAGAGTCTTTTTGACATCTTCTATGGTATTAAATTTACCAAGTGAAAAGGATATGGACCCCTGGGCAAGGGTGGGGGAAAGGCCCATTTCAGTCAGCACATAGGAGCTCTTAAGAGCCTGTGAGGCGCAGGAAGAGCCGCTTGCGGTAAAGACACCTTTCATATTTAACATCAAGAGGATCGACTCACCTTCAATAAACTCAAAACTCATATGAGCGCTTCCGGGTATTCTGCGGGTCGGGTGTCCATTAAGTTTGACATTCTTTATTTTTTCCATTATCCCGCTTATTAGTTCATCCCTTAATACAGTAATATTTTTAAGGTTTTTATTCAGTTCGTCCTTTGCAAGTTCACAGGCTCTGGCGAACCCGACTATGGCAGGCATATTTTCTGTCCCGGCTCTCCGGCCTCTTTCCTGGGTACCTCCCAAAATCAGCGGTTTGATCCTCGTGCCTTTCCTGAGGTAAAGTGCAGCGGCTCCCTTTGGCCCATACATCTGTTGTGATGAAAAACTATAGGCGTCGACACCAAGTTTATTAATATCCACAGGTATTATCCCGGCAGCAGCAACTCCATCGCTATGAAAGGCGATTTCATTGTCTCTTGCTATTTTTGAAATTTCCTCGATCATCTGGACGGTGCCGACCTCATTATTGGCATGCATCACTGAGATGAGGACAGTATCTTTTTTGATAGCCTTTTTTATATCATCAGGATCTACGGATCCATAGCTGTCTACACCTATTTGAGTTATATCCCAGCCTTCTTTCTTCATTTCTTTAAGGGGATTTATTATTGACTGGTGTTCTATGGTAGATGATATTATATGCATTCCTTTGCCTTTTAAAGCTCTTGCAATACCCCATAACGCGAAGTTATTTGATTCGCTGCCGCAGGAAGTGAAGTATATTTCTTCATCACCGGCACCTATAAGTGCTGCTACCTTGCTTCTGGCATCATCAAGGGCACTGTGTGACATGTCTCCGTAATCATGAAGGCTGGAAGGATTTCCAAAATGTTCACTAAAATATGGAAGCATATCCTCCAGGACTCTTTTATCCACTGGTGTTGTCGAAGCATTGTCAAAATATATTTTTAATTCTGCCATTTTGGGCCTCCATAAATATTATAAGAATAAGTCATAGCGGGCATCAATAGTTGTCTGCTATATTAATATCAATAATATTATTCCACAAATATATTATCAGGGCAAACATGCTTAAAACGCAGAAAAACAACACCCCGGATTAATTAACATTATAAAAAAAGGCTAAATCTGTTAAAATAAATTTTAATAGAAATTATTAAAAAATGTACTATAAAGATATAAAGTTAAATATAGAATAACTTTATTATATGATTTCCTGGAAAGGAGAAAAAATGATAATCGGAATCGGCAATGTTGGCAGCACCTCATTAAAAAGCAAGATAATCGACATAAATAATAAAAATGAGATAAGTGTCCTGGGTGAGGCTAATCTTGATAAGATCAAAACCAGGGGGGCATCGAATTTTACCCATAGGGTGGGTGATGGCCCATTAAAAAAAGAGGTCATTAGAATAGCAGGTTTTGATCATGGCATCAAATATATACTTAAATGGTTTGTAAAAAATGGGGTGATTGAAAGTCCAAAAGACATTGAAGCAATGGGCTTTAAATGTGTTCTGGGAGAGAAGAACGGTGCCAATATACTGAGTCCTAAAATACTTGAGGAAATGGAAAATTATCTTTTTGTGGCTCCTGTACATAATAAGCCTTATATAGAGACTATAGGTGTTTTCAACAGGGTACTGGATGTTCCAATGGTAGGGGTGTTTGAACCTTCATTTTATTGGACAATACCGGAATATAGAAAGATATCCGGGCTGCCCTGGGAGTGGGAGGAAAAGGCTGGGATAAAGAAACATGGTTTTCACGGCTCTTCTCATAGATATATGGCAGCTATGGCATATAATCTGATGGGTACAGAGAATATGAATCTCATAACAATACATCTGGGAGGAAGCAGTTCTGTTGCTGCTATAAAGAATGGGAAAGCTATCGATACCAGTATGAGCTTCTCGCCCAACTCAGGACTTCTGCAGGGTACAAGGATAGGGGATATAGATGGTACGGCCCTTCTTTTTGCAATGAAGAAGCTGGGATTATCAGTAGAGCAGGCTCAGGATGAGATCTCAAATAATGCGGGCCTCCTCGGTATTGCTGGAATAGGGACAGATGATATGCGGGAAATAATAGGAGCTGCTGAAAAAGAAAATAAAAGGGCAAAAATGGCTGTTGATCTGTATATCGACGGCATAAGGAAATATATAGGAGCCTTTTCAACTGTGCTTGGAAGCATCGACTGCATAGTATTTGGCGGTGGAATCGGTGAAAAGAGTATCCTCGTAAGGGAGAGATGCCTGGAAGATATGGATTATATGGGTATAAGGCTTGATCTTGCACGGAATAAGGACCTCAATGGACAGCTGGGTTTAATATCTTCGGATTACTCAGTCATCTCCAAGGTCAAATTATATATAGTCCCCACTAATGAGGAGCTTGTTGTGGCGCACTTCACGAAGAAGGTCGTAGAAAAGGGAAGGGACCTTACTCCTGAAGAGATGATATTCAGGCTGTAGATAAAATTCATCTGTGGTGCTTAAAATATCTGGTATATTGGCGAAGGTCACCTGGAGGCTATTATCTCAAGATAATTATTGATGCGTTCTATTACGATTTCGTATCCAAGTATCTCCATTGTATCAAAGAGTGGCGGGCTGACCTTTTTTGCCCAGAGGGCTATCCTCAGGACTTCAGCAAGTTTTCTGAAAGCTATACCCATCTCCCCGGATGTTTTCCTCAGGTCTTGTTCTATCCTGGAAGATTTGAAGCTATCTTTTAAGGGTGCGAACTTCTGGATTATCTTTGAAAGGATCATAGATGGATCTATTGATTTACTATCAAAATATTCTATCATATCCCGGCCATATTTTATTTCGGTAAAGAAAGGTATTACCCATTCCAGACTTTCATTTATGGTCCCTATCCTCTCCTTTATAAGGGGGATTATTTTTTCTACAGTCTTTTCCATATCCGGGGAATTTTTTAAAGGTACAGATGGTTCCAGTAAGTCCATATAATTATGGATCCTTCCTATTAGCATTTCCTTGAGTCTCACATCATCTATCTTTCTTATATAATTACCATTCATCCAGAGAAGTTTCTTATAATCAAATTTTGTGCCTTTTTTATTTATATTTTCAAGGGAAAACTTCTCTATTAGCTCTTCAGTAGAAAATATAGTTGATTTCTCATCATAGGCCCATCCAAGCAGTGCTATATAATTTACGATGGCTCCGGGGAGAAAGCCTTCTTCCCTGTATGACTCAATAGAGACAGAACCGTGGCGCTTGGAAAGTTTCTGGCCATCGCTGCCAAGTATCATGGGAAGATGGGCAAATACAGGCGGATCCATTCCGAGTGCGCTGTATACAAGAAGCTGTTTGGGCGTATTGGAAAGGTGGTCCTCTCCTCTTATGATATGAGTTATTTTCATTAAGACGTCATCGATGGCAACTGAAAAATTATATGTAGGAAGGCCATTTGAGCGAAGTATTATATAATCCTCAATAGTATCTGAGCTTACCGATATATTTCCATAGACTTCATCTTTGAAGCTAAGTATCTTATTATCCGGTGTAAGGATCCTGACTGTGCAGGGTTCCCTGTCCTGAATCTTTTTTGCAATTTTTTCTGCTGAAAGACAAAGGCATCTACGGTCATATTTAAAAGTCTTCCCATGGCTCCGGGCATCTTTCCTCCGGGCATCCAGTTCCTGGGGACTGCAAAAACAGATATATGCCTTTTTATTATCTACAAGCTTTTGTGCATATTTTTTATATATATCCGTTCTTTCTGACTGGCGGTAAGGTCCGTAATCGCCGCCTGCGTCAGGGCCCTCGTCCCAATCTATTCCCAGCCACTTGAGTGACTCCAGGATAGGACTGATTGCTTCTTCAATATGCCTTGACCGGTCGGTATCTTCTATACGTATTATTAGCTTGCCCCCTGCTTTCCTTGCATAGAGCCAGTTAAAAAGTGCCGTTCTGGCACTTCCTATATGAAGATATCCCGTAGGGCTGGGAGCAAATCTTAACCGTATTTTATCTATTTTTTTAATATTCATTTTATAATACTTTAGGGATTTACCCAGATCGTTATTTTTTGGATAAGATCGACGGGCTGATCCCACATCGGGTCCTGTCTATGAGTATATCCCGGCGGTACTTCGCCATAAGGTTCGTTTTCATAAATTATATTTGTGTAGCCTGCTTCGATAAGTATATGATTGGCTTCTCCTATCGGCATAAGTGAGACCATCGGCATTATTGGTATTGCATCTTCCGGGATAGGCATCTGCTCCGCAGGCTCCTGGCCGTATCTGTATTCCTTCATCTCGATCTGTTCCTGCGGCGTATAGCGGTTTATCAGCATATACTGGCCGGTCTCATGGTTCATAACTACCTGGACGATTATCATATCATCCTCGGGCCTTACAAAATTTTCAATAGGAAGGTCAGCCGTGGCTTCTTTCATAAACAGATTCCAGATCATTGCAGGATGTGCCCCGCCCTGTACCCGCATATCCTGTATGTAGGTCATCTTTACATTTGCTTCGGGATAACCCATCCACACGCATGCTATCAGATTGGTGGTAAATCCTGTAAACCATGCATTTTCTGCTTCGTCAGTGGTACCTGTCTTTCCGGCACAGGGCCGGTCGTCCAATCTTGCCCTTGTTCCGGTACCCCTTAGCATCACCTGCTGCATTATCTCTATCATCCTGAAGGCATTTATAGATGACAGTACCTTGCTGCTTTCCGGCTGGCTTTCTTCCATAATAAGGCCATCTTTGTCTACTACTTTAAGTATGGCCACAGGTTCATTCTTTGTCCCATAATTTGCAAGAGTCGCAAATGCAGTACAGACTTCAAGAGGCGATACTCCTATAGTGAGCCCTCCCAGGCCGATTGCAGGATAGGGATTAAGCTTTGTTTCTATTCCCATATCCATTGCTATTTTTGCAATACCATATGCTCCTATCCGCATTATAAGCTGCGAATAAACCACATTTATTGATTTAACAGTTGCCTCAAAAAGGGGCATCTCATTTATTTCATAGTCTTCATCATTATAGTTTCCGACTTCCCACGGTTCGCTTCCGAAAATATCAAATACTACGGTACCATTGGGATTGAATGTCATCATCGGAGTGACGCCCTGCTCAAAAGCCGAAAGAAGTGCAAAGACCTTAAAAGTCGAGCCGGGCTGGCGCTTTGCCTGGGTGGCCAGATTAAATTTCATATCGGAAAAATCACTCCCGCCCACAAGTGCCTTTATATATCCATTTGATGGATCCATTGCTACAAGGGCTGCAGAAGGATCCTCCGGATCAGGCAGGATCTCCTTTATGGCGTTTTCGGCAGATATCTGCATATTAGGATCAAGGGTAGTATATATTTCAAAGCCTCCCTTAAAGACCCTTGCTACGCCATATCTGGCTATAAGCTCCTGTTTTACATACTCTACAAAGTAGAGTGCAAAACCTTTTTCAGTCTCTTCCCTCGGTCTCTGTGTGATTATGGAAAGCCTTATAGTATCCTCATATTCATCCCGATCTATATATCCCAGCCTGAACATATTTGAAAGAACAAGGTTCCGCCTGTCCATTGCTGCCCTTTCATCAATATACGGAGAATGGAGATATGTCTGCAGCATTCCTGCTATCATAGCGCATTCGGAAAGATTCAAATATCCTACATCCTTATTGAAATATATCTTTGCTGCGGCCTGGACGCCATAAGCTCCTTCACCAAGGTATACAGTATTTAGATACATCTCAAGTATCTCGTCTTTTGAATATATCTGTTCCATCTGATATGAAAGGACGATTTCCTTTAGTTTTCTCTCATAGGTTATATCGTATTTTTCTTCAGGCATATATACATTTTTTACATAACCCTGCGTAATAGTAGTGGCTCCCTGCTCCACATCCCCGGATACGATATTTATAATCAGGGAACGTATGATCCCTTCCAGGTCAAAGCCCTGATGCTGGTAAAACCTTTCATCCTCTATTGCCAGTACTGCATTTATAAGGTTTGCAGGTATCTGTTCAAGAGATACAAGTTCACGGTTTTGTTCGCCGTGAAAGGTGGCGATCAGTGTTCCGTCGCCTGCATATATCTTTGATGTAAGGGCGGTCTCAGCTGGTGTATAATCTTCTATCCGGGGAAGATCATCCATAAACTGGCCCACAGCCTGGAAGACAAACATCACAAAGCCTGAGGATATGACTACAAAGAAGAGGTTTATTGCGGTAAGCAATGCAATAATGCCCACAATTACCTTAAATAATCTCCCTCTCTTTTTTATATGTTTTTTTCTTAGTCTTGACATCGGTCCATCTGTTTAAAGATTAAAAATAATAAATTACCATCTATCTATTCAAATGATAAATCTTATCAAATTTTTTAAAAATATTGTATAGATAAACTGTAAAGGCAAAAGAAAAAGTATGAATAATATCCCGGATTCTTTGATTTGAAAATAGAAAGTCCAAAGATAATTAGAACCCTTATTGATAAAGATAGATAAAAAATATAATATCTTAAAAAAGAAGAAAGGGTCTCATAATAAAAAAATTAAAGAAAAAATCAAAGATGACCAGTTCCATTACAGCTATTTTATTATGCATGGTATCTCTGGTATTTCTACCTGCCTGCGAGACAATCATAACTGAACGGGTCATTGAAACTGTAGTTGTAACAGTAATTGAGACTGTAGTCGAAACGGTAGAAGTCAGGAAAGTTTCTATATATTCTTTTGAAATACTCAAAGAAATGGCAATGACCGGCAATTATATTGGAGATCCTGCTTCCGGACAGAGTCTTACCTTTGCAAATATTAATGGGGTCCTGCCATATTGCAAGCTTGTCGAAGAAAGCATCCAGCAGGAGTGGAAGCTTGCAGGAGGACTGGATGATGATCTGTTAATACTGGATAATATGGCAGATCCGGATATGGCTCTTGATAATGCTAAAATCGTATTTGAGAAAAAACCGGGAGTATTCCTGCAGTTTCAGGCCGATACCCATGCCAATGCATTGATCGGGAAAGAGGCAGCTGAAGAAGGCATCTATATTATTGCAATAGAAGTTCCTGTACCAGGTTTCCCCCTGATGGGGATAGATAATTACAATGCAGCGCTCCTTGCAGGAGATTGGGCAATAGATGCAGTTATGACTGTATACGGCGGATGGGAGAATATAGACAGGATCATCTATCTTGATTCTTCAGGTACCGGGGACAGGGCAGAACTGCGGATACTTGGTTCAAAAAATGCATTCATTGAAAGATTTGGAAATGACGGTGATGATGAGGTCCCGGATTCGAAAGCTGTGATGTTTGATGGAGTCATTACAGCAGATGATGGGGAACATTCCATCATTAGCTTTTTGAATGATCATCCTGAAGATGAAAACATAGTAGTATTCTGCCTCAATGACGGTGTTGCTGAAGGAATCTATAGCGGAGCGGAAAAAATGGGTAGATGGGACCCTGACAGGTGGCTCATTGTCTCACATGGACTGGATGACAGGGGAAAAGAATTTGTGCGGTCCAATGTCATAGACGGCGGTATTGCATACTTTCCTGAAAGATATGGCAAATACCTTATACCGGCTGCGCTGGCTCATATATATGGAAATCCGGTTCCGTCATATATATTTATGGAAAATATTATAATTAACTCAGATAATATAGATGAGTATTATGCCCAGCAGCTTCAATAATAAATAGTTTGAAGTTTTCAGGAGCCTGTCCGAGAATTGGATCAGGTCCCAGATTCTCGGACAGGCTCCTATATACAGGTGCAATTTTTATTGGTAATAATCTTTTATTATTATGTTAAAATAAAAATATTAGTAAAAAATATCAAATATCGGACCAGCCGGTGTATCTAAAGACAAAAGCCGGTTTATGGTCCGGATAAGATTTATAGGACAGGAAAGGAACTAAATGACAAATATAAAAAACATCCGCAGATCCATCTGTGAAATAGGAAAGATACTCTATGACAGGGAACTTACTGATTCTTCCGGAGGAAATATATCAGTAAGGGATGGAGACAAAGTATATATAAATCCAAGAAGGACCGGTCATGACAAACAGTGGCAGCTTGAGGAAGATGACATAATAGTCACCGACCTCTGCAAGGTCCCTCTTATAGGAGATATTGATGCCATATCAAGAGAAGCAGCTACCCATTATTATATATATCACAATTTCCCTGATATTGGAGCGGTGATCCACGGCCACCCAATATTTATAATGACATTCGGTGCAGCACATATGGACCTGCCCGCAGTATCTGAAGGCACACGTGCAGTACTTGGTGAGCAGCCTATAACAAATACACCCGAGGTCCTGCCCGGTTCCACAGAACAGGCAGAAGAAGTAGTAAAAAATTTCCAGAAAAGAAGAGATATAGAGTCCGATGCTCCACTTATATGCAGCCTTCCTTATCACGGTACATTTGCAGCCGGAGGTACAATAAATGATGCATTTATGTATACAGAGGTAGCCAATAACTGTGCAAAGATACTGGTATACCGCCAGACTATGTTCGGAAATGATCCCAAAGCAGACTTTTCCATCCATAGAAGGTTTTCAAAAGAGGAAATAGCATCTATTGAGACTTCAAAGGATGTATGCAGAACCGGCTTTGTATACAGGGATGCTTTTGGTAATGAGACAGAATATGGGGGAAGCCAAAAAGACGATAAAAGTGAAACAATCAAGAAGATCACTGAAGAAGTTCTGAAGAAGCTGCAGACAAAAATATAGAGAGTCTGATGTCCATTAAAGAAAATCATAGGACTGGATATATGATCATATATAGATTTATTGGAGTACATGCCAGGAAGGATAATTTTTTAAATGAGCAAAAAGAATTATTTGATCTTTGATTTTGGAGCCAGCAATGGAAGAGCCGCTATTGCAAGTTTTAATGGTTCAAGTTTTGAGCTGGAAGTGACGCACAGGTTTAAAAACCGGCCCGTATTTGCCGGAGGAACGCTTTACTGGGATATTTTAAGGCTTTTTTCAGAATTAAAAGCAGGAATACAGGTCTCAAAGAGGAAATTTGCCGGTATAAGATCCCTTGGAATAGATACCTGGGGTGCAGATTTTGGATTTCTTGATGAAAATGGAAAGCTGATCTCAAATCCCATTAATTACAGGGACGAACAGAGTGCAAAAGATTCCGGGAGTCTTTACAAGATAATCGAAGATAGAGAGCTCTTCGGGCTAACAGGTGCATGGACCATCCCCATTTTTGATCTTTTCCGGCTGTACTCACTGAAAATAAATAATTCCACAGCAATAAGTAATGCAAAAACATATTTGCCCATAGGTGATCTTTTCAATTATTTTCTAACAGGAAATACATTTAATGAATTTACCAGATTTACTACAACTGTGCTATATAATCAAAAAGCAAAAAAGATCGAAAGCAGCATCTTTGAAAGACTCGAACTGCCCCGTGAGATCTTTCCAGACTTTATTTATCCGGGCCAGAAAGTAGGAGATATTTCTGGTGAAGTAGCCAGGGAGCTTGAAATGGACTCCTTTCCCGTGGTAGCCCCGGCAATGCATGATACTGCATCTGCAGTAGCAGGCATACCTGTAGTCAACAAAAAAATGAAGTGGGCATTTATAAGTCTGGGTACATGGGCATGTATGGGAATTGAAAACAATGAAGTCCTGGTAAGTGATGATATATATGACTTTGTATTTTCCAATGAAGCCGGAGTAGAAGATACAAATATATTTGTAAAAAATATAAACGGACTCTGGACCATACAGCAGTGCCGGGAAAAATGGTTAAAGGAAAAAGAAATATCCTGGGACAGGATCGTAGGGCTATCAAAGGAAGCTACTCCATTTGCTTCATTTATTGATATGGAACAAAGCCAATTTGCAGGGCTGCAGGCTGATATGCCGGCAGTCATCAGGGACTACTGCCAGGAGACCGGACAGGAAAAGCCCGGTTCTATAGGTGAGATCTCAAGATGTGTATATGAGAGCCTTTCCCTTAAATTCAGGTATTATTTTGAACTTCTGGAGAGATTTAGCGGACAGAAGCTGGAACTGCTCCATCTTGTAGGAGGAGGAACGCAGAACAGGCTATTATGCCAGTGGATATCTAATACTACCGGGAAACCTGTCATTGCGGGACCAACAGAGACAACAGCTGTCGGTAATCTCTTGATGCAGTTAAAAGCTGATGGTGAGATAAATAGTATAGAAGAAGGCAGAAGACTGAGCCATACTTCTTCAAAGCTATACGAATACAGTCCCCAGGAGACAGCAAAATGGGATGAAGCATATAATAGATTTATTAAAATAACAGGTAAAAAATAAGTCCGCAATTTGCTGTGTGGAAAATAAGGGGGATCTAATGGGGGAAAGGACCAAAAATATCCTGGTAGGCGCTGCCTGGAAGATGAAGAAAAACCTTGATAAGAGCATAGCCTATGCAAGGAAGCTGAATGAATTCTGTCTTGAGAATATAGAAACCGGTGATAATATCGAAGTATTTTTTCTACCGACATTTCTTCCGCTATATCATATGCGCGATATAGTGACCTCGCCTAAATTAAAGTACGGAGCCCAGAACTGCTGCTGGGAAGATGAAGGCGCCTTTACCGGAGAAGTAAGTCCGGCCCATCTGAAAGATGCCGGATGTACTTATGTGGAGCTTGGCCATGCCGAGAGGAGAAGAATATTTGGTGAAGATGACGGGATGTTAAATAAAAAAGTAATTGCAGCCATTAGAAATGGCCTCAGACCCATTCTCTGCATAGGGGAGAGGGAGAAGAAGGATAATATTAGCGATACATATGATTTCCTTAAGGACCAGATGCTGACAGGGCTCAAGGGAGTAGATCCCGGTGATCTTGAAAGGGTGATCATCGCATATGAGCCAGTCTGGGCAATAGGTGCGAAGGAGCCAGCTCCGCTCAGCTATACCGTTGAGATCATAAGATTCTTAAGAGACACACTGGAAGAGCAATATGGAAAAGAAGTCTCAGAGGCGCAGATGATATTTTACGGCGGAGCCGTAAGTGCTGATACAGCTCCGGAGCTGCTCAATATTGAAGGAAATGATGGTATTTTTATTGGAAGGGCTGCACTCGATATTAAGTATTTTACTGCCATGATAGGCATGGCTCTTGAGTTCGTCCGCAGCCAGGAGCCAGTTCCCGGACAGGCTCCTATAGATAAATTCTAATTCAGATCTCTAAAAATCAGAATGATCCCTCCACAGATTGTAGTGATCCATCAAAAATATTCAAATAGAGAGGTTCTGTGCTAATAGTATATTGCAAGTTTGCAAATAATTGCATATAATAGTTAAAATATAATATTGTATAAGAATATAATCAGAGGCAGGGAGTTGGAAGAATGAAAATCGCTATAGGCTGTGACGAGATCGCTATTGATATAAAGAATAACCTTATAGAGGTCCTGGAGGAAAAGAACATAGAGTATAAGGACTTTGGCGTAAAAACAGCAGAACCTGTAGATTATCCTGATATTGCGGCCGCTGTGACAGCAGAGGTACAGAATGGGAATTTTGACAGAGGAATACTGGTCTGTGGGACCGGGATAGGCATGGCTATTGCTGCAAATAAGTTTAAGGGCATAAGAGCGGCATGCTGTCATGATGTATACTCTACGCAGAGGTCCATTCTTTCTAATGACTGCCAGATATTAACTATGGGTTCTCTTATTATAGGAAAGAGCACCGCTCAGGAATTACTAAAAATATGGCTGGACATAGATAGTACAGGGGGTACAGTCAAAAAAGTAAAAAAGATAGAAGCCCTGGAACAATAGACATAAAGTATAAATCTATTAAGGAAGAAGTCATATAATGTCTTATGATACAAAATTAATGGTAAAGGTAGCCAGTCTCTATTATAAGGAAAATCTCAAGCAGGAAAGCATTGCAAGAAGGCTGAAGATATCAAAATACCAGGTGAACCGCATACTCAAAAAAGCATTAAATTCTGGAATGGTCCAGATCAATATAATCGATCCCGCAAAGAATATTTCCGATCTGGAAGAAAAGCTGGAAAAAAGATTCAATCTGAAAAGAGTGATCGTAGTTGAGAATTTTGGCCTTTCAGATACAGAATTAAAATCAAAAATAGGCCAGGCAGCAGCAAAATACTTGCTGGATATAATAAAGGAAGATGACATAATCGGAGTATCCTGGGGAACGACAATAAATGAGGTCATTAATCATCTACCTTCCAAAATAAACCGGAAAGTAGAGGTCGTACAGATAACGGGTGGAAGCCATGAGCTCTCAATAGACCTTAACTGTCATGATATAACCAGGAGATTTGCATCAAAATTTGGAGTAAATCCACATCTTCTTTATGCTCCATCTATAGTAGATTCAAAAAAGATGCATGATATGTTGCTCGGGGAGACATCAATAAAGAAGACTTTTGAATATTTTTCAAAGCTTACCATAGCAATGGTGGGTATAGGAGCGATGTATCCCAGGGTAATATCGACTCTTATCAAAACTGGACATATAAGCGGAATAGACCTGGAATTTCTCAAAACCAATGGAGCAGTCGGTGATGTATATTCACATTTCTTTAATATAAAAGGAAAGACCTGCGATAGCAAATTATCAGAAAGGATAATCGCTATGCCGGTAGAGGAGCTTTTTAAGGTCCCTTATTCAATAGGCATAGCCGGCGGGGAACTCAAAGCAGAAGCCATACTGGGCGCTATCAGGGGCAACTATATAAATATCCTTATAACAGATAGCAATGCTGCAGAGAGGATCATGGAAATATCCTGATCCTTTAAGTCAAAATACCAATAAATCCATATTATTTTATAAAAGATTCCCAGGGCAAAGATAAATTAGTATTTACTAAATGCAATATATTGCATATAAACATAATATTGCATTTAAAATATCATTATAGTATTATGTAGAATGAAAGTTTAATAAAGTCAAAGAGGAGCGTTATGCCAAAAATAACAAAAGAATTGAAGGTTAAGATGTTGAAGAACCTCATAACAATCAGGAGGTTTGAAGAAAGAACCATAAAAATGTATCAGGCGGGAGAATTCGGAGGCTATCTGCATCCCTACATAGGACAGGAAGCAGTTGCTGTTGGTGCCTGCGGGGCAATAGAACCTGATGATTATATAGTATCTACCCACAGGGGCCATGGCCATTGCATAGCTAAGGGAGCCGACCTGGACAAGATGATGGCTGAACTGCTGGGGAAAGCTACCGGATACTGCAAGGGTAGGGGAGGTTCTATGCATATTGCAGATACCAAACTTAAGATGCTGGGAGCTAATGGGATAGTAGGAGGAGGCATCCCGATATCGATCGGTGCCGGGTTTAGCTGTAAGATGAGAAAAAAAGGCGAGGTGGTCCTGTGTTTTTTTGGCGATGGAGCTGCCAATAATGGGGTATTTCATGAGGCGCTTAATATGACTGCAATATTTAAGCTTCCAGTTATTTTTATATGCGAGAATAATCTCTATGCCATATCTATGTGTTCTCTTGATTCAGTTGCGTGCGAGGATGTTGGAAAGCGTGCCTGCGCATATAATATACCCGGACATATAATCGAGGGAAGTGATACTATCGAAGTATATAATACAGTAAAAAAGGCCGTAAAACATGCAAGAGACGGTAAGGGACCGTCCCTTATTGAAGCAAAGACCTATAGATTTTATGGTCATCACCCAAATGATCCTGCAGAGTACAGATCAAAGGAAGAGGCAGAACACTATAAAAAGGAAAAGGATCCTGTAATTATCTTTAAGGGCATGCTTGTAAAAGAAAAGATCCTTACAGAAAAGGATATCAACAGCATGGAAGAAAAAATAATAAAAGATGTGGAAAGTTCACTGGAGTTTGCAAGAAAGAGCCCCGAGCCTGATCTTGATCTATTTTTAGAAGAAGTAAAGCAAATATAATTTTGGGTATTTAAACTGAAAGGAAAATAATGCGAGAATTAGAATATAGAGAAGCAATAAAAGAAGCAGTGATTGAAGAGATGGACAGGGACCCGGGAGTCTTTTTGATCGGAGAAGATATCGGAGTATACGGGGGCGCTTTCCGAGCCTATAAGGGCCTTCTTGATAAATACGGTCCCGAAAGAGTAGTAAATACACCTATATCTGAGATCGGTATAGTAGGTGCGGCTGTAGGAGCTGCACTCACGGGCCAGAGACCTGTGGCAGAACTGATGTTTGTGGATTTTACTGCCCTGGCTATGGACCAGATAGTTAATCAGGCAGCAAAGATAAGGTATATGACAGGGGATAGCATCAATGTTCCCATGGTGCTCCGGACCCAGGGTGGATCCGGAGGAGGAGTAGCTGCCCAGCATTCACAGAGCCTTGAAGCATGGTTTTATCATATTCCGGGCCTTAAAGTCGTCATGCCCGCCACATCCTATGATGTAAAGGGACTTCTAAAAACTGCGATCAGGGATGATAATCCTGTAATATTTATAGAGCATAAGATGATATACCTTCTAAAAAGCGAAGTACCCGAAGAAGAATATACAATACCTTTTGGTGAAGCTGATATAAAGAGGGAAGGCAAAGACATCACTATAGTAGCCTATTCCAATATGCTTTTTAAGGCCCTTGAGGCTGCAGCTGATCTAGAAAAGGAAGGTATAAGCTGTGAAGTGATCGACCCAAGGACCCTTGTCCCTCTTGACCTGGACTGTATTTTAGATTCTGTGAAAAAGACAGGACGTCTTGTAGTAGTAACAGAAGCGTGTAAGAGAGGATCAATAGCTTCAGATATATCTGCAAAAGTCACTGAAAGGGCTTTTGACTGGCTGGACGGGCCCGTAAAGATAGTAGCGGGACTTAATACTCCCATACCATATAATTCGACTCTTGAGAAGGCTTCAATACCCCATAAAAAGGATATTATAGCTGCTGCAAAGGGTCTTCTATCTTAAAAAAATTTAATTGATCAAAAGGAGGATTAAAATGACTGAATATAAAAAATCAGCTATGCAAAGATTATCTGAGACCTCAGACAATATGGAGCTATGGTGGGATTCGTCCCCCCTTATATTTGATACATGGAAAAAGGAGATGCTTGAAAAGGCAGAGCCTTCAAAAAAAGAAATGCTTGAAAAACAGCTCACAATACTATTTGATCCCGTCTACCTCATATCCCTGCATAAAGTACGGTATCTTCTCTAGCCTTGACATGATATCTGTGGGAACAGGCTCTTTCATCTGGCTGTAGATCTCCTTTCCGTCACAGATAGTCATAAAATCGTCAATGATCTCGGGGTTCAATGTATATACCATATTGCCGCCAGCGACTTTTTCTATATGATATACATTGCCCTCGCCAGGTCCCGGTCTTGCGGAACATAGAAGTAATTTCGAACTATATCCATTGGATGGATCATTAAGTATCTGATGAGCTTTTTTGGCTATAGCAATGCCCGACCACCTTTTAAGTTCTTCAGTAAGCTCAATTCCGGCTGATCTGGCACTCTCTTCAAACTCGGG
>Ga0255371_10007_pt4 | contig 24417 bp, 25 predicted proteins | sample ANMaggSSYBR01I12_FD_182097 | JGI IMG/M metagenome (GOLD analysis project Ga0255371, IMG submission 182097) | Sediment cell enrichment communities from methane seep in Santa Monica Basin, California, United Staets - ANME aggregate JGI... | ecosystem: Environmental > Aquatic > Marine > Cold seeps >...
ATGTAGGACATGCCTGGGTAGAGATAAAGATCCCTGGCTATGGCTGGATACCCGTGAATATGTCGATCCGGATACCTGCCATAATTTCACAATATTGTTGTATTATGTATGTCCTTAATATTTTCGTGATTTAAGATTATTTCTTTTATTTTTGAAGTTATATCATTTGATGAAAAATCGGTTTTTGTTTCAAGTATTATCTTCGAAACTGGTATTTCCTTGCTGATATTTACTTTTATGCTCTTCTTTATTTTTTCGACCTGTGATAGATAAAGATTCTCATCAAGACTGACATCCAGATTTATAAATTTAATATTTCCTACTTCATGGACCCTAATTTCATTTATTTTTTTTATTTCTTTTACTGATTCAAGAATTTTATTTATTCTGTCAGTTACTTCCGCAGGCACATAATCAAGAAGGTTCCTTAAAACTTTTACCGATAATCTGAGTGCAAATATAAGCACTATTATTGCAGTAATAATAGAAGCAATAGGGTCAGCCAGCAAATATCCTGCCCGGGCAAGCAATAATCCTATTATTACAATAATCGAAATGGCAATATCACTTGAATAATTAAGAAATTCTGCTTCAAAAAGAAATGAGCTATATCTTCTGGCAGCCCTTCCAATAAAAAAGACCCTTATTATGTTTAATATTACCGAAAAGACGAGGACTATGAAAATATAAATATTAAGGTTTAAATTGAAGTTTCTGTATATTATGCGGATTATTGATCTGTATATAATAAATAAACTCAATAAGGATATTATGCTAAGTTCTACCACAGCAGACATATTTTCATATTTCCCATGACCATATGTATGGTCTTTGTCGGGAGGACGGATAGATATCCTGATTGCAAGAAACGCAATAAACACTATGATAAGGTCCAGTCCATTATTTAATGCTTCAGAAAAAACACCAATGCTATTTGAAATATAGGCAATAACTACTTTTACTATGACAAGGATGACCGATACAAAAAGAGAAAAAGAAGCAATAATGATCTTATTTTTTTCCGGCTTCATATCAGTCTTTCATTATTTCAGAAATATCCAGATCTTTTACTCTGTAAATAAAATCCTGTTCTATCTGAGGTGCTGTCTCGCCATCCCAGGAATAGTCAAAACCATCATAATAATAGCTGCCCCAGTCCATTGTCGTATGCTCATAGATATATCCAGGGCCTCTTTCAGTTACTATATCAAGAAAGTAATTACCGGTCCAAAATCTCTCCTCTGTAGTTATATCCACGGGTATCCAGCCATAGCCAGGGATCTTTATCTCTACCCAGGCATGTCCTACATCAATCTCCTTATCCGTCTCATATAGAATAGTGTGTACAGGTATCCCCGCAGCCAGTCTGGCAGGTATTCCGGCAGAGCGCAGCATCGCTGTATAAAGGATAGAATAATCAGAACAGACTCCCGAACCTTTTTCCAGGATCTCCGATGCACTCATAAACTCATATTCCCTGTTTTCTGCTCTATTATAATCATAATACATATTCCTGACTATATAATTATATAATATTTCAACGATCTTTAGAGGTCTGGTCTCATTCCCTATAAGTTTATGGGCCTGATTGGAAATAATAGAATTATCTGAATCTATATAAAGATCGTCCCGGGTATAATAATAAAGGTCAGGATCATTCTCCTCATAATTAAGATCCAAATTAATATTACCATAGTCAAATTCATAGATTGTGACATCAAAAACCGCTATGACCGACATACTTTCTCCCGGCGGCAGGTCTTCATCAATATAAAATTTTAAAAGCTTATTCCAGTGATTATCATAGACAGCGTCAGATGCAGGTATACTGGTTACAGTATTTTTAATATATTGATACGGATCATAGCTTAAGGGGACCCTCATCAGGCACTCGATATCCTTTAATGCCTGTGGCCCCTGATTATTGAGAATATATTCTATCTCTATTTTGAAATCATGAGGATACAAATCTGAAACAGGATCATTTATGTCTGCTATGTAGATTTGTTCAGTTATAATATCAGTTGATTGTCCATCAGATACTTCAAGTGATATATCATAATGGCCCGGTTCGTCAAATATATAATCAATTATTTTCTTATCTTCATAGGCCGTACCATTAATATTCCATGTATAATAAAGTTCTTCACCCTCGGGATCAAATGCATTTAAGGCACTAAACATGATAGGGGTCCCACCAATATAATAATCACTGATCCTATCGCCTATAATATCGATTACTGACCGTGGAGGTAGATTGCCATCACTTCCTCTATCAGGCTCATAGGCTACTGTCTCATCTCCTGTTGAAAGCTCCATGATCACAAGCCCTTCAAAACCATCCGCTATATACCCATAATTACCCTTTACTGTAATGTCATATGAGGTCCCGATCGTATTTAACCTGCTTGCAATAAAGGGATCCCTGCTATCAATGACATCAAGGGTGTAGACACCGCCAGTAAGGTCAGAGACTTGCAAAAATCCGTCTATCATATCAAGCTCCCATGCGCCTCCCGGTAGATTGATGCTGCCCTCAAGAGCAGGCATTTCCATAGATATATCGACTATTTGAATCTTGCTTTCTAAGTAGCTATCATTATCAGATACATGACTTGACAGGTATATTTTTTCTTCATCCATATAGATCCCCCATGAATTAGAAGGTACCTCGATTGATGAATCAATGAAGGGATCTTCCCTGTCGGTGATATCAATTACAAGTAGCTTACTTTTACCGGTATATTCATCAGTCTCATAATCATAGTAATTAACATTTATACAGGCAATATTATTATAAACAGAGATATTGGCCGGGGAACCGTCAAGGACCAGTTCACTTTTAAATACAGGACTATTTTTATTTGAGATATCTACTATTTCAAGTGTATTTGACTGCTCGCCATCGGTATAAGTGGTGGTATTTAAATAGGCATAGTCATCCTCGACATATAATCCAAAGACTGATTTTCTATTATTCTTTCCTGTATTATAATCTCCAATTACTTCAGGGTTTTCCTTATCGGTAATATCAACTATTTTGAACCCGCATTCTGTATAATAATCATTTTCACCAGCTATCCATTTTGTATAAGAAATAAATGCAAGATCATCTCTGACTATTACAATATTTGCAGAATCTATATCCGGACACTTGCCCGTTATAAAGGGCTGAGCTTTATCAGATATATTAATTATATATAATACGCCCAGATCATTTGTAAGATATGCATAGTTACCGGATATGTCTACATCTATAGCCTGTCCCGATACAGGAATACTACTGACCTTAAGATTATTCGGTGTCCCGCCAAACGTTCCATGGTCCGGTTCGGGCTGGTTTTCAATGTTTTCCCTTTTGACATCTCTGTAATTATTTATTAATGAGCGGACTTTTCCCGGTACATCTGAAGGGATAAAACAGCAGCCAGTAAATAAAACTGCGATAATGAGTATTATAGCTAAATCAATAATATATATTTTTTTCCTACTTGCCATATTCCTTTTCCACTTTATTTAAATTTAATCAAATTATAATTTTTACCTTTGTAGTATTATAAAGGAGTGAGTAATCTTTTTATATCATTACTATTTATATTCCTGTATTTTCCTTCTGGGAGACTGCCCAGGAAAAGATTTCCTATTTTTACCCTCTTAAGATCCTTGACAGTATAACCTGTCTTCTGGAAGGCTTTTCTTATTATTCTTTTTCTGCCTTCGTGTATTCTTATTCTTAAAAAATCATTATTTTTTCTTTTACCGGCAATCTCTATCATATCTGCTTTAAAGACCTTTCCTTCTATAATTACTCCTTTTTTAATTTTTTTTAGATCCGCATCAGAGATATTTTTGTTTATTCTTACTTCATATGTTTTTGGGATGCTGAATTTAGGATGAGTTATCTTATGGACCAGATCGCCATCATTTGTAAGTATTATGAGACCCCTGGATTCCTTATCCAGCCTTCCGGCCGGGTAAAGACGCTGTCCAATATTTCCAATAAGGTGAAGGACAGTTTTCCTCATAAAATCATCTCGAGCAGTTGAAAGATAGCCTGCAGGCTTATTCAGAGCAAGTACTATCCTGCGCTGACGTCTTACAGTTTTTCCTTTAAATTTTATATCATCGGACTCACTGACATTACAGGCAAGGTCCTTGACAGTGATGCCATTGACCTGTATCTTTCCGCCGGTGATCAGGTCTTCACATTTCCTTCTTGACCGTATTCCACAATTAGCCAGAAATCTGGCCAGTCTAATCTTCTGTTGATTCTTCATCTTCTTTAAATTCTTTAAGGGGAGGCAGATCTTTAAGGCTATTAAGGCCGAGAAGTTCTAAAAATCTCTCAGCTGTCCTGTAAAGGATAGGGCTCCCCGGTTCCTTGAGTTTTCCTGATTCTTTAAGAAGACCCTTATCGACAAGTGTAAGTACCACACTATCTGTCCTGACTCCTCTTATTTCAGCTATTTGTGTCCTTGTGATAGGCTGCTTATATGCTGTGATAGCAAGAGTCTCAAGAGCAGCCTGCGACAAATGAGTCCGTATATTGGTTCTTACAAATCTTTGAAGTACCTCGTTTAATGTAGGATTGGAATATAATCTATAGCCTCCGCTGACTCTCTTAAGGACAAAACCTCTATTCTGTTCAATATATTCTTTCTCAAGTGTGTCTATTATCTTTTTGACCTTTTTCTCTTCAATGCCCAGTGTCTCAGATATGACACCGGGTCTTACCGGATCTTCAGATATGAATAAAATTCCCTCTATATAGGTCTTTATCCATCCAGGTCCAAAAAGGTTCAGCTCGGTACCAGCGTCAAATATTCTATTATCTTTTTCATCTTTTTCTATCATCTTATTTTTATTATTATATTTCCAAAATTTTCAAATTGTATTATTTCGATCTCTTCACTTTTATATAGCTCAAGAATAGATAAGAAACTTATTATCTTGTCCAGGATCCGGTCATAGGCCGATGATATCTCTTTGAAAGTAATATCTTCCCGGCTGCTTAATATATCTTTTATCCTTTCCATTTCTTCAAAAATATTGACAGTAGAATGGTTGGTATATACTTCAACAAGATCTATCTCCAGCTTCATCTGTGTAAATAACTTGCTTGCCATCAGCCATAACTCGGTTAGATCCAGCTTTTTCATAAAATCAGGTAGAGTATCGAGGAGGTCCTTTTCCATTGGAGCTTCTCTGATAAAATAAAGTGATTCCTCAACCATTTTACTGCTGATATAATTTGATACTTTTTTATATATTCTATACTCTTCTTCTCTTCTCTTTAAAATATTTATATCAAGCTCGTCCGGGACCTCATCAATTATTTTCCTTGAAGGTAGCAGGGAGCGTGACTTTATTTCAAGAAGTACAGAGGAAAAATAAATAAAACCTGATATAGTATCAAGCAGTACATCTTTTTTTTCTTTAATAAAATCAGAAAATCCCTTTATAATATAACTGATTGATATATCATAGATATCAACCTTTTTTTTCTGTACAAGCTCGAGAAGCAGGTCTATGGGTCCATCAAATATATCATTATGTTTTATATTATATACACTGTCCCTTTTAATAGCTGAGTCCACTAATCTATACCCATCCTGCTCCTGACATCCGAAATTGTAGCCTGTGCTACATCATTTACCTTTTTACTTCCATTCTTAAGGATATCATGAATATAATTTTTATCTTTTAATAGTGCTGTCCGTTTTTCCTGAAAATCTTCAAGCGAGTCTGATATCATGCATGCAAGCTCATCCTTGCAAGCTGTACATCCTATCTCTCCCTTGCGGCATCTATTTTCGATTCCAGATGTGTCTTTGCCCATATATATTTTGTAGAATTCGAATACATTGCAGATCTCTGGATGGCCGGGATCTGTCTTCCGTATCCTTTCAGGATCTGTTATCATCTGTCTGACCTTTTTCCTGATAGTATCTCTATCATCAGAAAGAAAAATAGAATTGCCATAACTTTTGGACATTTTTCTTCCATCAGTTCCCGGCACCCTGGTGCTCTTTGATAAAAGCTCCTGTGGCTCTATAAAATAATTTCCATATATATGATTGAATCTTCTGGCGATCTCTCTTGTGATCTCAAGATGAGGCAGCTGATCTTCACCTACAGGAATAATATCTGCATTTACAATTAAAATGTCTGCAGCCATAAGGACAGGATAAGATAAGAATCCCAGAGTCGAAAGGTCTTTGGCTTTTAACTGTTTTATCTGTTCCTTATATGTCGGGCATCTCTCAAGCCATGGCAATGGGGTGATCATGGAAAGGTATAATGTCAATTCCGGTATTGCTTTTATATCTGACTGTCTATAGAGATATGTAATATCAGGATCTATTCCAAGAGCCACAAGATCTATTAAACATTCAATAAGGTTCTTTTTTATATTTCCTGGATTTAGATATTCAGTGGACAATGCATGCCAGTCTACCAGAAAAAAATAATTTTCATATTTTTTCTGATTTTCTATCAAGTTTTTTATATTTCCGTGAAGATGGCCCAGATGCAGTTTACCTGTGGGTCTGAAGCCTGTTAGCATTTTTTTTTGCATTCAGTTCTCCTATTTTTCGGCATTAAAAATAATTATATAGCTTTATAATATATCAGAGTGTCTCTTTTTCAAAATATTAATTTATAGAAGATATTGCCACCATGTGCAAAGATTATAAAGAAAGCTAAATACCGGAGAGATAATAGCAAAGAAACTTCTGCCTAAAAGGAAAAGAAAAATAAATATGAAGAAAAAACCATACCGCCCAAATGAAAGGAATCTATGCATCGCATTATCAGGAAGAAAAGATGCCAGTATCTTTGACCCGTCCAGAGGCGGTATAGGTATGAAATTAAAAATAGCCAGAAATATATTTATATATATGGTATTTGTAAATAGTTGATTAACTATAATGAAGGTATTGGATCCAATACTGCCATTATCCATTACTCCGCCGGATATCCGGATTACAAGATAGAAAAATATTCCATATATCAGCCCTGCGGCAACTGCAAGAATAAGATTAGCAACAGGTCCGGCAAGCGAAGTATATCTCATTCCTTTGCGGTAATTTTTAAAATATCCCGGATTTATAGGTACAGGCTTTGCATATCCAAAAATAATACCGGAGTTTAAAAGAAGGAGAAGCAGGGGAAGCAATATACTTCCAAAAAGATCAATATGGGCCTTAGGATTAAGGGTGAGCCTGCCATAATTTTTGGCTGTGGGGTCCCCCATGCGGTAAGCTATCAGTCCATGTGCATATTCATGGAGTATCACTCCAAGCGCCAGACCGGGAAGCCATGTTATAAGTGACCTTAAAAAATCTAATATTTGTTGTCCGAATGCACTCATTTGTTTCTTCTCCTTATAAGAATGATTCTATACCTTATCAAAATATATTTGTTTTGCAAATATATTTATACTTCATGCTGATTCAGTCATCTGTGACTTTTTCTCTTGGATGAAATCTAAAATAAGCATCTTTTAAATATTCCTTATTTAGATTTGTATAGATCTCCGTCGTGGAGATACTGCTGTGTCCGAGAAGCTTCTGCACCACCCTGATATCTGCACCCCCCTGAAGAAGATGTGTTGCAAAGCTGTGTCTGAAAATATGAGGATATATATTTTTTTCTATTCCGGACCTTTTTGAATATTTTTTTAATATTTTCCAGAATCCCTGCCTTGATAATCTTCTACCCCTGCAGTTTAAAAATACATAATCAGATTTAAACTCTTTCTCAAGTTTCCCTCTTCCGGAAGCCATGTATCTATTAAGATATAGAAGAGCTGTCTCTCCGATCGGAGTCAACCTTTCCTTCTCTCCTTTACCTATAAATTTCAGAAGCTCTTGTTCGTGGTCTATATCACCTATCCTTAATTCAGTTATCTCGCTTACCCTGAGACCGCAGCCATAGAGCATCTCAAACATCGCCCTGTCCCTGAGGTCATATGGTGTACTTATTGGTATAGATTCAAGAAAATTTTCGACCTCATCTATATCCAATATTTCCAGGATCTTTTTTGAAGTATGTGGATTTTTAATCTTCAGGAAAGGGTTTTCAATTATTATCTGATCCCTTATCAAGAACTTATAGAACCCTCTCATAGTAGATAAGATCCTGGAAACTGAAACTTCATTCTGGCTGCCATAAAGATACTTTAAAAAATCAATGACCTGCGGTTTAGTCATATATTTAAAATCAATATCTGTATTTTTTGAAATATGATCCCTAAATTTGGCAAGATCCCGCTTATAAGACATCATAGTGTTTTTAAGCAGTAGCTTTTCAAATCTAAGGTATTCGATATAACCGGAAATATGCCTATCTAACTCTATTTTGATTATTTTTTTCTGTATATTTTCCGGATCATTTTTTTTTATAGAGGCATTTGAAGAGGTTTTGTATTCTTTTTTATCCATCATTTAATAGATCTCTGGCCATAAGTATACCTATAATAGTCTTAGAATCCTTTATTTTACCTTCTTTGAACCATAATAGAGCAGTTTCAATCTTGATTTTAATTATATCCAGAAATTCATCTTCATCCGGACTATTATTTGATATTTTAAAACCCGTAGCTATGAAAAGATGCAGCACTTCATCGCAAAATCCCGGAGTCGTATAGAAAGATGATAGGAGACGCAACTTTCCATCTATCGCACCTACTTCCTCTGCCAGTTCTCTCTTCGCACAGCTTTCCGGTAATTCATCTCTGTCGAGCTTTCCTGCAGGTATCTCTATGGTTGTATCATTAACAGAATATCGGTATTGTCTGACGAGCAATATTTCATTCTCATCTGTAACAGGCACTACGCCTACAGCGCCGGGATGGGTTATTTTCTCACGGGAAGCAGTTTTACCATTTGGAAGTCTTACTTTATCAAACAATAATCCAAGTATCTCTCCGTTAAAAATTTGCCTGGAGCTTATTTTTTCTTCATATAGTCTTTTATCCAAAATATACCTTTACCTATCTTTTATGATATTCATAGTACAGATCTCCATTATTAATTCTGCCAGTTTTACAAGCTGCGTAGTTTTCACATATTCTGAGCTTGTATGTACATTTTCCATCCCTGAACTTAAGTTTACAGCTCTCTTGCCTTTTGAATTAAATACATTAATATCACTTCCACCTCCCGAAGAAGCCACAGCCGGTTTGATACCAATATTTTTCAGAGCAGAGAGTGCCGCTTTTAATGGGATCTCGCCACGGTCTATATTAAACCCGTCATATTCTCTTATAAGCTTATAATCAAGCCTGGTCCCGATCTCCTTTGCTGCTTCCTTTAACAAGCCAATCATGGAATCTGTGATCTTTTTTAATTTGCCGGGATCAAGACTTCTTGCTTCAAGAAGCATCTTTGTTTTTTCTGGTACAATATTTCTCGCCTGTCCACCGGTGATCTTTCCTATATTTGAAGTAGTCTCATCATCGATCCTGCCGGTTTTGATATTAGAAACTGCAAGTGCTGCGGCTTTGATCGAGTCTATTCCCTTTTCCGGTTCTATACCTGCATGGGCAGCCTTTCCGGTGAACTCTGCATCTATTGAATTCTGATATGGAGCCTGAGTATAAATGGTGCCAACATCGCCATGAGCATCAAATATAAACCCATACTTTGCCCTGACTCTGCCCATATCAACATATTTTGCTCCAATGATCCCTATTTCTTCAGATATTGTAAATACTATATAAATATCTCCGGAAGCTATATTATTTTCAACTATCACCCTCAGTGTTTCTAATATGGCCGCTACTGCGACCTTGTCATCGCCTCCAAGGATATAATCATTTTTATTGCTTATTATACCTTTTTCTATGACCGGCTCAATATCGCCATCGACCCTGACAGTATCCAGATGGGCTCCCAGAAATATAGGAAGCCTTCCGTTCTTTAAGGAGCCTTTATAATAAGCAGTAATATTGCCGCTATTGGATCCATATTTTTTACCCGAGTCATCTATATTGACATCCAGGCCCAGATCCTCCAGGATCTTGCTTGCATAAGTCACTATCTCCTTTTCATTACCCGATGGGCTCTTTATGCTGGCAAGCTCAATGAAAAGATCTATTAACCTTTTTTTGTTTATAAGATCATTTCCCAATTTTAAATCTTCTTTCCTGCTTCTTTTGGACAAAGATACATATTATCCCTATGATAGCCAATAGTAGGGCGCCGGCTGACGAACCTATAATCAATCTTATAAAATATTGGTAAAAAAATCCAAATGGAAACAAAGTTATAAGCAGCGACCCTTCTGAAAACATATAATTTCCCTGAGGGAAAAATACCGTGTGAAAACTGTTAAAAAGATATGAAAAATTAGTGCTCAGGATATAGAATACTATAAATATGAATAATACTATAGATGATGACCATAAACAAATAAAGCCTATTTTCCTTAAGTTTTTCTTTTTATCAGTAAATGCCAGGATCATAAATAGGACCAGGAATATAGAGATACTGACTAAAAATATTATAAATATATTTTTTAGAAGATCCCTGACATCTTCCATATGACCTATTTCATTATTTGTAAAGAATGCAACAGAACTTATAGAAGGATCCGCATATCTGACATGGCCGTTGAGATCGCCACTATATTTAAAAAAATCAAATATATCTAAAGTGATCTTCCCAACATCGCTTCTGTCAAGATTTTCAAATACATTGTTTTCTGTATATAGTTTTTTATAGAAATCAATATTAAATAAATGCAGAGCAAGGGGAATAAAAAAAATTATTATGGCTAAAAATATCGAAGCAACAGCAATTAATATTTTTGTATATGTTTTTATTTTTTCCCCGCCTTTTCCTTATTTTCTGACCTGATTGAATTTTTTATGGAAGCTTCAATGAAATCCCTAAAAAGAGGATGGGGCTTATCAGGCCTGGATTTGAACTCCGGATGAAACTGGACCGCAACAAACCATGGATGATCATCGATTTCGACTATCTCTGCCAGATTTTTATCAGGATTGATACCAGTTATACCCATACCGGCCTTTTCAAGCATATCCCTGTAATCATTATTTAATTCAAATCTATGCCTGTGTCTTTCTTCTATATTCAGACATCCGTAGGCATAATGGGCTCTTGAACCTTTTTTAAGCCTGCATTTATAACTGCCAAGCCTCATTGTACCGCCTTTTACTTTCAGGTCCTTTTGTTCCGCCATAAGATCTATAATTGGATTTTTAGAATCCGGATCAAATTCAGAACTATTAGCATCTTCGATCTTCAATACATTCTCTGCAAATTCTATCACTGCACATTGTAGTCCCATGCATATCCCAAAAAATGGTACATCATTTTCACGGGCATACTTGATCGCATTTATTTTACCGTTAATTCCCCTATGGCCAAAACCATATGGTACAAGTATTCCATCAATACCGTCCAGTATATTTTTATTATCGCTACTTTTACCCAGAGACTGTGAATTCACCCAGACCGGCTCAATAATCTTTCCGTGATAATAACCTCCGTGATTAAGAGATTCCACAATGCTTATATAGGCATCTTTAAGTTCAGTGTATTTACCGATAATCCCGATCTTCACTGTTCCATCAAGTCCATGTATTCTCTCCACAAGTTTTTTCCAGCTATTAAGATTTGATCTTCCAGACTTAAGTTTTAATTTTTCAAGGACCCTTATATCCAGGTTTTCTTTTTGAAGCTTTAAGGGTATCTCATAAAGATTATCTGCATCCAATGCTTCAATTATGTCTTCCATATCAATATCACAAAAAAGGCTGATCTTTGCCTTTAATCCATCATCCAGCTCAATCTCGCTCCTGCATATGATTATATCCGGCTGGATGCCGATGCTTCGAAGTTCCTTCACACTGTGCTGCGTAGGTTTCGATTTTAATTCATCGGTAGTCTTAAGATATGGTATATATGTGACATGTATATAAATCACATTTTCCTTGCCTGTATCTTTTTTAAACTGTCTGATAGCTTCCAGGAAAGGTAGGCTCTCTATATCTCCAACTGTCCCGCCGATCTCTGTTATAATTATATCTGTTATCCGCCTTTTAAGCGTTTTCCTTATTGAAGATTTTATCTCATCAGTTATATGCGGGATCACCTGCACAGTGGATCCAAGATAATCTCCACGTCTTTCATTATCTATAACATTCTGATATATCTTGCCGGTTGTAAAATTATTGTATTTCGAAAGGTTTTCATCTATAAATCTTTCATAATGTCCAAGATCAAGATCAGTCTCTCCCCCATCATCAGTCACAAAGACTTCTCCGTGCTGCATTGGATTCATAGTGCCGGGATCAATATTTATATATGGATCCAATTTTTGGATCGTGATGGTATATCCTCTGGATTTTAATAATCTCCCCAGTGATGCTGCACATATTCCCTTCCCCAGAGACGATAACACTCCTCCGGTTATAAAAATGTACTTAGTTTCCAATCTCCGTAGTCTCCTTTTTTAGATTACTTTTTATTATATCAGCGTTCTTTATTAATTCCCCGGCATGCTTTATTGAGATTTCACTATCCTTCATCCCTCCAAGCATTCGTGAGATCTCCTCTACTTTCTCACCCGGGCCCAGCTTATTGATCTTTATCATCGTGCGGCCTTTCTGCACATATTTATCAATAAAATAATGACTTGTAGAAAAACATGCTATTTGTGCAAGATGAGATATCGCTATAATCTGCTTCTTTAATGATATATTAAAGAGTTTTTCACCCACTACAAGAGCTATGGCTCCCCCTATTCCAGCATCAATCTCATCAAATATCATTGTAGAAATATTATCAGCAGCACCAAGAGCGGACTTTAAAGCCAGCATGATCCTCGATATTTCTCCTCCTGATGCGACTTTTTTTAAAGGCCTGGTGTTTTCTCCTGTATTGAGGGAAATAAAAATCTCAATAGCATCAATACCATTTTTTGTAAACTTTGGATTGTCCTGGCCGCTGGAGCCATCCTTCAGTAAACGCTTTTCTATCTCAAACACTGCGGAGCTGAATCCAAGATCGTCGAGTCCGTCATGCACCTTTTCTTCTAGCTGGCTTGCTGCTTTGCCCCTGGCTGAGCTTAACTCTGTAGCAGATTCTAAAAGATCCTCTAGAGAAAACGCTAATTGGCTGTCCGCTTTTTCAATATCCTGGTCAAGACTTTGATAACTATCGATCTCTTCTTTTAGTTTCTTAAGATAGCTGCCAATATCCGGGATACCTATATCATATTTCTTCTTTATTAATGAAAAGTTGTAAAGTCTTTCCTGGATAGTGTCCAGTCTATCCTTGCTAAAATCAAGGTCAGAAAGGTAGCCCCCCAGGAAGTGGCTGATTTCTTCTATAATGTCCGTAAAGAGTCCCATCCTTTCCGAAAAATCCTTAAATCTATCATCAATAGAAGCCAACTGTCCAATATTTTTTTGCATAAGGGAAATTGTATCCGAGAGATTTGATTTATCCGGACCGGCGCCTTTAATAATATCTTCAGTCTCAGAAGCAAGCTTATATATACTTTCAAAATTCTTTAGTATCCTTAATTCATTTTCAAGCTTTTTTTCTTCACCTTCTGTGATTGCGAGTTTGCTGATCTCCTGATATCTGTAATCAAGGTCCTGCAATCTGGCATCACGGTTATTTTGCATCTTTATTAAGTTTTCCAGTTTCTCTTTCCTGTCAGCATACAGCCCATATTTATATAAATATTCTTTTTTTAGAGGTAAGACAGTATCTTTACCAAAATCATCTACGATCTTAATATGGGTCCTGGGTTCCAGTAAATACTGGTGATAATGCTGTCCATGAAGATCCAAAAAACAATCACCAAGGCCCTTAAGGATAGCGACCTGGGTAAAAAGTCCGTTTATAAAAGCTTTATTCTTACCTGTCCGGTTTAATTCTCTTGAAATTACTATATAATTTTGAAAGTCTTCCTCGTCAACTATATTATGTTTAAGCAGAAACTGTCTTACAGCAGTATTTCTGCTAAAATCAAAATATCCCTGGACCAGGAGCTTATCTCTATCCTCCCGTATAAGTTCACTATCTGCCCTCTCACCTATCAGAAGATTAATAGCTTCAATGATCAATGTTTTTCCGGCACCTGTTTCTCCACTTAATATATTCAAACCGCTGCCAAAAATAATCCTTACATCATCAATGATCGCAAAATTTTTTACCTGAAGCTCTTTTAACATAGAAAAGTATTTACGGTTATTTTATAATTACTAAATCTTATTATTAATAATATTTCTATATCCCTTCAATAAATTTCTCCTTAAATACTCTAAAAAAAGCATTTGGATTAAAACTTATAAGGTTTAAATATTTTCTGGATCTTGTGACTTTAAGGACATATTCAGACAGATCTTCCAGTGGAATGCTTTTCCCATCTACGCTTAGTATATCCCTTTTATTGCCTGAATTTATTCTTACTTCCAGTAGTTTATCCGGACTGAGTATTATACTTCTGTTAAAAAGGGTGTGGGGACATATAGGAGTGATTATTATTGTTTCAGCTCCGGGTTCGACTACGGGTCCTCCTGCTGAGAGTGAATAACCTGTTGAACCTGTCGGAGTAGCAATTATTATCCCATCTGCTGCAAATTTCTTTATAGATATATCGTTTACGATTATCTCCATCTTGATGACTTTTTCATTCATGGATCTTGTAATAGTAAATTCATTCAATGCAAGATCAGAAAGACCGGTATTATTAATCAGTTTATTACTTTTAAAGAGTCTTCCCTCGAGTAGCATCCGCTTTTCAATATGGTATGAACCTTCGATTAACCCGTCCATGGCCTTGCTAATATTTGCGGTATCGACTTCTGTAAGAAAGCCAAGAGTTCCAACATTGATACCAAGAACAGGTACTTCATTTTTAAAACTGTATTTTGAGGCCCTTAAAAATGTCCCATCTCCTCCGACCGATATAATAGCTTCGCTCTTATCTGATAAAACTTCACCTGATACCGAAGGCAGTAGATACTTTTCTGAAAGCTTGTCTTCATCTGGCAAAAGTACCTTTATGCCTTTCCCTGTAAAGTGATCGTATACAGATCTGGCTATCTCAAGAGCTTTTTGCCTTTTATTATTTGAGATTATTCCGATTGTTTTCATATATGAACCAATATTCAATTAAAAAATAAATGAGCTTTATTCACTATGTCACTGATTATTTTATCATAATTCAATTTAGATTTAGTTGAATTTGTAGATTTTTTTAAATAAATCCAGAATTCTATATTTCCCTTGATGCCTTTTATCCTGGAAAATACAATGTCTTCGATGGATGCCCGGGAGTTTTCTAAAAATTTTACAATATCTGTCAGAGCTTTTATATGAAGCTGCTTTTCTTTTACTATACCTTTGTTTTTTACATCTTCTCTTCTTAATTCAAATTGAGGTTTTATCAGTAGAAGTATATCGGCATCCGGTTTGGTTATCTCAAGTATCTTGCTTAGTATTTTTTTTATAGAGATAAAGGAGACATCTGCTACTGCTATATCCGCAAAGTATTTTAATCTGGATCTATCCAGATATCTTATATTGGTCCTTTCCAGGACTTCTACTTTTTCACAGTTCCTGAGCTTCCATGACAGAAGTCCATATCCTACATCAATTGCTGTAACTATTTTTGCCCCGTTTAAAAGTAAATAATCTGTAAAACCTCCGGTTGATGAACCGATATCTATAGCTGTTTTATTTTTTACACTCAATCCAAGATCATTAAATGCACCTTCAAGCTTATAACCGCCTCTTGATACATAAAGTCTTTTCGGACTTAATTCAATTTTCGAATCAACTGGTATAATATCACCAGGTTTTAAAATGATTCTGTTTCCGGTTCTAATGCGGCCTTCCATTATTAGTGTCAGGGCTTCTTTCTCAGAAGATGCAAGACCTTTTTCCAGTAGAAGTATATCAGCCCTTAGTTTTCTTCCCCCTTTGATAGTGTCTATGCCTTTCTTACCAGAATAAAATTTGCAATATCTTCAAGAAGCTGTGAGTCCATATTTATTCTTTTTATAGCATCCATAGCAGTATTGATTTTTTCTTCAGCTATTTTTCTTGACTTATCCATACCCCATAAAAAAGGATAGGTATTTTTGGATTGGACCTTATCTTTGCCCCGGGTCTTTCCGCTTACGGTACTATTTGAGATAATATCGATAATATCATCAGTTATCTGGAAAGCAAGACCAATATTCAGGCCATATTCCCTCAGGCTATCAAGGGTGCCGTCTTCTGCACCGCAAAGTATTCCAGAACTTGTTATTGAAGCACTTATAAGCCTGCCTGTTTTATTGGTATGCATATACTCCAATGCTTTCTTTGATATTGTTTTTGAAGCTGATGTAATATCTACTATCTGGCCAGCTACCATACCTGATGCTCCTGAAGCATTTACTATTTCACTTAATATCCTTAATTTTTTTTCAGAAGTGCATTTCTGGTATTTTAATATCAGATTAAATGCTTCAGCAAATATGGCATCTCCGGCAAGTATCGCAGTAGCCTCACCGAATTTTTTATGGCAAGAAGGTTTACCTCTTCTGAGATCATCATCATCGATTGCGGGAAGGTCATCATGTATGAGCGAATAGCTATGAATAAATTCAATAGCGCATGCAGTAGGCATGATATTGGACGTTTCACATCCAAATCCAATTGCAGTCGCCAGACACAGGATGGGACGGAACCTCTTGCCGCCGCTCATAATGCAGTATTTTACCGGTTCTGAAAGTTCCCGGGGTATATTATTATAATCATTTAGATACTTCTCAAGTTGCTTTTCTATTATCCCGACAAGATGATATGGGTAAAGGTTTCTGGCAGATTTTTTATTTTTTTTACCGGCTATTGTCATTTATTACTTATAAAAGATTAAATTTACATATCATAAGTAGAATTAAATATAATTATATTGCTCGTAGCAAAAAATTGAAATATAAAAGTTCTTTTAAATGCATATATTTTGTCAGATTATTTTTGGTCCTTTGTTATTCTATTAAGAAATTTACCAAGAACACCATTTACAAACTTTGGCGTATCATCTTTCTGTCCAAGTGATTTGGCTATTTCAATAGCTTCATCAACTGAGACTTTCAAGGGTATATCATCTTCATGCAGCATCTCATATATAGCTATTCTCAGTATATTTCTATCTATTACCGCTATTCTATTAAGCGACCAGTTTTCTACTATCTCCTTTATAATATTATCCACTTCCTCCAGATGGCCCTCTACGCCATTTATGAGTCTCAGCGCAAAGTCATCAAAGACTTTTCCTGTCAATCGGTCGTTTTCTAGAATTTCAGCTGTATCTTTTTCGAGCAGATCCTTTTGATAAAGAAGTATTACCGCTGTCTCTCTGCTTTCTCTTCTGCTTACCTTCACCATAATTTATTATTCACGCCCTTGTCATATACTCGCCAGTCCTGGTATCTACTTTAATTATATCACCGTTATTAATAAATAGCGGCACCTGCACCATGGCGCCTGTCTCAATCTTTGCAGGCTTAAAGCTTGTACCAACAGTATCACCCTTGATCCCTGGCTCTGTTTCTATTACCTTTGCTTTAATAAAAATAGGAAGCTCGATTGAAATGGGCTTCTCATCATGGTATACAACTGAAAGTTCCATATTTTCAAGAAAGTAATCTTTTTCACTTGATACCTGCTCCTCGCTCAGCTGTATCTGTTCATAGCTTTCCATATCCATAAAGTTATAATGCTGGTCCCTGTATAAAAACAGCATTTTTTTTGTCTCCAAGATAGCCTGTTCCATTTTTTCCCCTGACCTGAATATCTTTTCTATGGTTGCTCCGGAATTCAGATCCTTTAGTTTTGTCCGTACGAAAGCTCCCCCTTTCCCGGGCTTTACATGCTGAAAATATATTATTTTATATAATGAACCATCATATACTATTGTAATGCCGTTCTTAAAATTACTTGTGCTGATCATTTACCTTATTTTGCTCCTTTCCGTATCATAAAGATTTAAGATAAATCCTGTATATGATTCGACTTATATATTTTATAGATTATGATAGAAATGTAAAATCTTTTTTTGACTTATAGAGATTTTCGCATCCATTTTTTCTGACGATCACCATATCTTCTATCCTGACCCCGCCAAGACCGGGTATATATATTCCCGGTTCAATGGTCACTACCATATTCTCCTTTAAAACTGTTCTGTTTCTACCTGTGATCGCTGGCTCTTCATGAACCTCAATACCGACTCCGTGTCCGAGGCTATGTCCAAACTTTTCACCATAGCCATATTTCTCAATATATTTTCTTGCTATACTGTCCAGCTCATCACATCTTATTCCCTCACAGCAGGCCTGTATGGCCCTTAGCTGGGCTTCAAGCACAATATTGTATATCTGCCTTAGTTTTGAAGCATTTGGTCTATTATTTAAAAAAATGGTCCTTGTGATATCTGAACAATATCTATTATAAATTGTTCCAAAATCCATAAGCAGTATACTTTCTTTGGTATTTAGATGTCCCGGTAAGTAATGAGGCTTTGACGAACTGATACCAGCAGCAATAACGAAATCAAAGGAACGTCCCTTCCCGCCGTTTTCTATCAGCAGTCTTTCAATCTCGACAGCCAGTGAAAGCTCACTGAATTTTGAGATCTTCCCACAAGAATATTGAAGTAATTTTTCAAATGCCTGATCAGTGATACGGCATGCTTTTCTTATATTTTCAAGTTCATACTCATCTTTTACTGATCTCATCGATTCAATAATGCCAACAGTAGCAGTAAGCTCTTTTCCGGATCTCTCAAATATTTCTTCAAGCTTTTTAAAACTTAAGTGATCTATCCCTAAATTTTCTATGTTTATCTTTTTTGATCTTGATTTATTTAATAGTCCTGCAGTCTTTTTTATTCTATCGTCTTTGTAAAGGACGACTTCTATATCGCTGCCTTTAACAGAACTCAGAGCATCTTCATGATAGATAAAATTTACAAGAAGGATCGTTTTTTCATTTGATATGATAAGTATACTATTTGAGTCCTTGCCATAAAAACCGGTCAGGTAATAGATATTTTCATATTTTAAAACAGTATAATTTTCAAGTCCGCGCCTGGTTAATTCAAGCTTAAGCGTATCTCTTCTATTTCTATAAATATCCAGATCATTAAAGGAGGACATATATGATTCTCTCTAGTTTACAAGCTCCTGCCAGCTATAGACAAGCAGTATATCATCAAATTGAGGTACAGCAGGCCCCAGAAATTCCCCAATACCGTACCTGTAAAATATTTTTGAATTCAGTCCAAGCTCTAAAGTTCCGGAGAGAGAACTGCCTGTAAGTACTGCTCCGGTAGATAAAGAAACTTTATCATTACAAATAAGTATAGCAGCAATATTTGGATCATTCTCTGCGGAACCGCCCTGGGCTCTTGTCATATCAAGAGTTATATTACCCTGTGATATTAAAGCCAGCAGCGACAATTCTGGAAAATCATACCAGTTATCAGGTATGATCCTGGAATAAGCGTTTATATTTCCTGTTGCTATTATATTTGCGTGCCCATTATATTCAATGGTATATTTCCCGCCCACACTTGAACCTATATCTATGTCACCATTTACAATAATATTACCGTTTATATTAAGTACTCCCTGCGCATCAAAATCAAGATATCCTGTAAGGTCCATACCAGCATCAGGACCAGTAATCTCAAGTTCCTGTTTACCTATAAAAAGGTCCCCGGTAATTTCTTTGTATCCTCCCTGATCCCTGACATAGTTAAGATAAGCTTCATCGATCTCCGGAAGGCTTATATTTATCATCAAATTATGAAATTCCGCCACATAGACATAAACATTCCCAGGGGGGTTCAGTGGGTCGACTTCGGGACCATTATGTTCATACATTTTACCGCCCATAAATAAAAGAATTGGTAGGTCTGGCGCTCCTATCTGCGAACTTCCGGATATTATTATATCACCAAGCACAAAAAGGGGCCCTTCCTGAAAAAGTGAATCACCAGTTATCATACCGAAATCACCCACCACAAAGAGAGGCCCGGTAATATTTGTATTGCCCGCTATCTGGCCAGAGCCCATTGCCTCCTCAGAAAATATAAAATCATACAGGTTAAGAGAGATTAGCCTGACCCTTATTGTCCTCTGCATCCCGCTTTCTATATCGGTACCTAGTGATACCACTGAATAACCAAAAGGGGTATACTGCCATTCATTTTCAATATCAGGCGAATAATCTACAGTGAAGGTCCCTATAATCGTATTATCATCGTCATACACGTTTTCTGTATAGGAATCATCAAATTGAAAATACGGATCCTCACCTGTGCTGAATCTATTAAATCGCATATACCAGTTTGAGAGCCCCGCTTCTGCAATATTTAATGATTGAAGCTCTCCTTCGTCCAGTTCGATAAATTCAATATCTCTCATCAGGAATTGTACCATTGCTGTTATAAGTATTATGGCGACAAATCCAATTATAAGTACCAGTAAGAATATGTTTCCATCATTATATTTTATTATATTTGATATTTTTTTCATATTTTTAATAAATCCTATTTCTAAGAGTTATTATTGTACCCAAAGTCATCGTTCTAGGGCCCGGAGATCCACTCTGATCGATGTTTACAGTTATATCTACATATTTTATCAAATCCATTTCTTCTTCCATCATCGGTATGGTCATCCCGCCTTCCGGCGTGCTTAAACCGCTGTAGTATGTAAAAATATTTATATTTACAATATTTTCTATAAACAGATCACTTATTCCATTATCTACCTGCCTGTATAAATCATAATGGCCATCATTATCTGACAGAAAATACCGCACCCTTTCATAATATTCATCAGAATCTATATTGCTATCAAAAACTACCTCGTATTCGCTTGCAGATATTATATTATGTGTCTCCCTTATGTCTTTGCTTATCCTGTATAGCATCAGCCGTGAATCTATTTCGGATCTTACTATATTAATTATATCATTGCTGGTATTTTGCGTACTTATAAGAACAGTTGTGACAAGTGCCACAATTGTAAAGATAATCAGTACCACAATCATCATCTCTAGAAGACTTACACCGCTCTGATTATTAAACTTTTTTTTATTGAGTAGCCTGAATATTGCTTGGTCCGCTTTCATTGCCGTCCCCATAAATAGCTGTTATATAAAATGTGTAATTAACTTCTCCTATTATATTTTCAAAAATAAGTTCAGGAGTGCTGCCAATAATAATATCAGCACGGTATATTATATACTCGACGATCACAAGTTCTGTATCTGGAGCCTCCCACAGAAGATGCACTATCCTATCTGGACCCTCCAGGCTGTATCCGGCAATAACAAAATTTTGGGGAGGCGGGTACAGGGATGGCGCTCCGGTAGTAATAGAATTGCTGTGAACGCTCTCTATATCACCTTCATATAAAGCTGTAACAGTATATGAATATGTATTATCGTCTCCGGGTGAATCTGGATAATACTCTGTCAATGTAATTCCAAGAATGCTTCCATCCCTGTATACATTGTATCTCAATATTGTTCTTTCTGTCACAGGTGCTATCCATCCAAGGTCTATCTCCCTCAGTGCACCAGCTCCCTCATCAGATTCAATATCGAGGTCTTCCGGCGGAGGGTATATATTCCCCAGGGTACCTTCTTCTCCGACAGGGGGATGGATTTGAGTCACTACTTCAATAGGGATATCAAGATACTCTCCTGATACAGATACCTTTAACTGCTTATATCCATTTTCATCATTATTGACCCAGGTGACATTATACACGACATTATATACATCTTCAGAAAGTACAGGATATTCCAGAATCCATTCTTCGTCAATATCCGTTATCAATATATCCTGGTAATCCAGAGACCTTAGTATTTCTATTTTTTCATTTGCGATAGCCAGTGCCTGAGTTTTTGACTTATTTATCCTGACAGTATTTACAGCTGTTATTGTCCCCCTTATAAGAACAGTCGAAATCACCGCTATCAAAAAAAATGCAATTATCACCTCTATAAGGGTCATCCCGCATTCAGTTTTTGATCTTCTGCGGATCCTTTCAAATAAACTATTTATAATCCCTATCATATTAAATAATATCTATAAAATATGCTAAACTTCAAGTATATACCTTAAAGCCATATTATATCCTTTTAATCCAAAGCCGCTAATAACACCACGGGCTATTGGTGAGATCAATGATTTTGATCTCCATTCATCCCTGGCATATATATTTGTTATATGGACCTCGATAACCGGTATTTTTACAGCCAAAAGAGCATCGTATATGCTATAGCTATAATGTGTGAATGCTCCTGGATTTATTATAATATGATCAATATCATCTATGCCCTGATGTATTCTATCAATAATATCCCCTTCATGGTTTGACTGGAAATATTCAATTTTTGCATCACTGATTTCTGCGATTTTTTCTAATTCTTCCCAGACATCGTCAAAATTTTTATTTCCATATAAATTTTCTTCCCTTTTCCCGAGAAGATTCAGATTTGGCCCATTGATCAATAATATTTTTTTCATAACTATAAAATGTCCTCCAACAATCAGCAAATTTGCTGATTAATAATACAATTATAAACTATTCTGGAAATAACTACAATATTGTATGAATATAATTATATAACTAATTATCAATACAATTATTTATACTCTTTAAAATAACTTCCTTTTTGACCCCTTTATATATGAATGGATGATTTATCTTTTTTAACAGTATAAATTTATTCATACCTGATGTGAATTTTTTATCATATTTTAGGCCCTCGAATATTTTTTCAATATCTATTTTTGGTATTTTATATGGAATTTCCAGCTTTTTAAAAAGCTCTTGTACTCTTTCTCTTTCGCTTCCGGGTAGATATCCCATAATAATAGAGATCTCTATAGCTGCCATCATGCCCATAATTACAGCCTGGCCATGGCTTATATCCTTTAGTCCACCCTCCTTTTCTATACTGTGTCCGATAGTATGCCCAAAATTAAGAAGATTTCGGCAGCCGCAGTCAAATTCATCTTTTTCTACTACTTTGACCTTGATCTTTGCACATCTGCATATAATATCAATAAATTCATCATGCTTTACAAGACTGTCCAAATTATATTGTTTTGTTTTTACAATTTTTTCAAGTATCTTTATTATCTTCCAATCAAACACAATACCGTATTTTACTATTTCTCCAAGACCATTTATGACCTGGTTCTCATCAAGGCTTTCAAGAAGTACCGGGTCCATTATTATCATATGGGGTTGATAAAAAGAACCAATAATATTCTTTATTCCCATATAATTTACTACAACTTTACCTCCTATGCTGCTGTCCACCTGAGCAATTATAGTCGAAGGTATCTGTATTAACCTGGTCCCTCTGTGAAAAGTGGAAGCAATATATCCTGCAGTATCACCAATTACCCCACCACCAAATGCGATTATTATATCATCCCTGTGAAAATCTAAATTTACAAGTTTTGAGTAAACAGTTTCAACACTTTCAAGGGTCTTATACTCTTCCCCGTCCTTTAAAGAGATAATATTATATTTGACTCCTATTGAATCACATAATATTTTTATTGGTCCGCCATAAATCCCGTTAATAGTATCATTTGTGATAAGAACCAATTTATTAAAACTGGTAAAATTATCTTTTATAATAGCTGGAGCTTCTTCCAGTATACCTTTATTTATATATATATTATATTTTCTTACTGCGGTTTTGGTAGTAATTTTTTTCATTTTACATACATCATCCTGCTTTTTATATCATGGCTATGATTTTATTAACTGTGTCTTCCGGAGATATTTCTTCATTATTGATAATAATATCAGCGTATCTGGAATACAGCTTACTTCTTGTATTTATAAGTTCATGTATTCTTTCATCTCTATTTTTATCCGGAAGAAGCGGTCTATTAGTCGACCCGGAAAGCCTTTTGATTGCTTCAGGAGGAGAAATCATAAGATATACCACATAGCTGTTTTTAGAGATTATCTTCATATTTTCCTCCCTTAATACTACTCCGCCCCCACAGGCAAAAACGCAATCCTTATTAGACACTACCTTCTCTAATATTTTTGACTCGACATTCCTGAAATACTCTTCACCGGACTCTTTAAATATATCATTTATTTTTCTCTGCTCTGAGATCTCTATTAGCTTATCCATATCAAAAAATAAATACCCCAGCCTATCAGCCATCATTTTCCCGGTTGTAGTCTTTCCTGAACCCATAAATCCAATAAGTGATATATTATTTTTCATGGATCAGATATTTTTAAGGTATTTTTTATAATTATTAAGATTATCTATTATCTCAGCCATATTATCATTTCCAAATTTTTCCTGCACTACACTTAAT